>Ga0192244_10102_pt1 | contig 35028 bp, 20 predicted proteins | sample Koala_Koa27_L3_FD_131234 | JGI IMG/M metagenome (GOLD analysis project Ga0192244, IMG submission 131234) | Enriched cells from koala feces incubated with labeled cellulose particles, San Francisco Zoo, California, United States - Koala_Koa2-7_L3 ... | reverse complement strand
TTGTCTTGAGAAAGGCCGAAATGGCGGGAAGGCAGGCGGGGGAATGGTGCGTTCCGGCGTTAGACAAAGAACTTCAACATGAAGAAAGCAGCCAGAATGTACATCCCTATTGTCAGCTTTTTGACTTTGCCGCAAAGGAGGTTTATGAGCACATAGCTGAGCAGGCCCAGCACGATGCCGTCTGAAATGCTGTAGGCGAACGGCATGAAGACAATGCAGATGAATGCCGGGATGGACTCCGAATAGTCCGTGAAGTCCAGCTGCTTCAGCGGTGCCATCATCATCAGCCCCACCAGAATCAGCACGGGCGCGGTAGCGGCTCCCGGCACGGCCAGGAAGAACGGGGCGAGAAACAGGGCCAGCAGGAAGCAGATGGCGGTGGTGAAGGCTGTCAGTCCGCTGCGTCCTCCCTCGCTCACCCCCGATGCGCTTTCTACGAAGGTAGTCACGGTGCTGGTGCCCAGGCAGGCTCCGGCGGTGGTACCGATGGCGTCGGTCAGGAAAGCTTGCTTCAGGCGCGGGATTCTTCCGTTCTTGTCTATCATGTTGGCTTTGGTGGATACGCCTACCAGTGTGCCGATGGTGTCAAACATATCCATAAAAAGGAACGTGATGACCACGATGACCATTTCTTTGGTGAAGATATGTTCCCACTGGAATTGGAAGAAAATGGGCTTGATGGAGGGCGGAGTGCTGATGATGCCGTCCATGTGGGTCTGTCCCATCGGAATGCCAATGAGCGTGGTGAGCAGAATGCCGATGAGCAAGGCTCCGCGCACCCGTTTGACCAGCAGGATGGAAGTAATCAGCAGGCCGGCGATGCCCAGCAGGGCCTGACCCGAAGTGATGTTGCCCAGGCTGACGAGCGTGGCTTCGTTGCTCACAATGATTCCGGCATTCTGCAGCCCCAGGAATGCGATGAACAGGCCGATGCCGCCTCCGATGGCGAGCTTCAGCGAGGGCGGGAGGGCGTTGACAATCTTTTCGCGCAGGTTGCTCACGGTGAGCAGGATGAAGATGATGCCTTCGATGAGCACAGCCGTCAGGGCGAATTGCCAGGAGTAGCCCATTGTCAGGCAGACCGTATAGGCGAAGAACGCGTTCAGCCCCATGCCGGGCGCCAGCCCGAACGGCAGCTTGGCATAGAAGGCCATCAGCAGGGTGGTGAAGGCCGAGGTCAGGACGGTGGTTGTAAACAGGGCTCCTTTGTCCATGCCTGTCACGCTCAGTATGTTTGGGTTGACGGCCAGGATATAGGCCATGGTCAGGAAGGTGGTGATTCCGGCCAGGACTTCTGTACGGACAGTGGTGATGCGGGGGTCAAAACCAAATAGTTTCTTCAACATGATTGTGGAATTGAATGTATGAAACATGAATTGAATCTTCGGGCGGTTCCGCAGTGGGGTGTGCGGTTACCGGCCGTAAAAGTAAGCATAATTGGCAAGAACGTCAAGCGGGGATTGACTTTTTGTCATTTTGCATTTCAAACCGTTTCAGAATCGCCTGTTTCCGTCCATCCGTCGGGTCGGTCGGAAATTTTGAAGCGGAGATGAGTCATTTCTTTGTCTGTCAACGTGATAGCGAAATCCTTACATCCCAACCAGCGCGGAAATACTGCCGGTTTTCTCGAATCTTTACAGCTGGAAGTCCGTAACCTGTGGGAAGCGCGCTTCCGGTTTGTTCCGAATTTGCTTCCGACCTGTTGCCACCGCGGCCCGAACAGGTCACTTTCCCGCTTCCGGCCTATGGAAAAGGATACGGAAGTGCATGCATACTGCATTTTTATGCCGGAAAACGTGCATAAACGGGCTTTCGGGCGCATGTTTATGCGTAGTTGGCGGACGGTGCGCTTCCCGTTTGCGGATTTTGAAAAAGGGGTGTGTCAGCCCGGAGGCGTTTATTCCGACTTTTTGTCGGCAATGGCGGCGTTTTGCTTACTTTTCTCTTCGTCGTACAGGCGCATGAAGGTGGCTTTCAGCAGGGGCTTGTCGGCAATGAGGGCTTGCAGCTCCTTGAGGCGCCGGGCATTCGCCCCGTCGGGGAACCAGAGCTTGAGGTAGCCGCCGGGCGCGTACTTCTCGTCGAGGTGCCGGCAGAAGCGGGTATAATGCCACTCGGCATCGGCTTCGGGGTCGAGGCGCAGGCCGTATTGCACGGTGCGGCGCAGGGTGGTGTCGGGGTCGATGATGCGGTCGGCCTCGGCCACGATGCGTCCGTAGAGGCTGCGCGGTTCGTGGTCGGCGGAGGCGCGGTGGTCTTCCACGGCCTGGCGCATGGTCTGTATTTCGCCGGGGGTGAACCAGCGGGGCAGCACGGGGTCGGCGGCCAGGATTTCGCCGGACACCAGGTGGTGCGTCTTGCGGTCGCGGCACAGGCCTGTGTCGTGGTAGGCCGCCACGGTGTAGACCATGCGCACGTCGGCCTGGGGCAGCCGGCGGGCCAGTGCCAGGCTTTCGCGGATGACGGTGCGGACGTGGTCGGTGTTGTGGGCCGCGTCGAACGCGCGGTAGCGGGGGATGATTTCGGTTTCAATGTACTTTTCAAGGTCTTCCGGGATACTTTCTTGTGTCATACGTTTCTTTTTTTGCACGAAAGTAAGTCAAGCTTTGCATATATATTCATTCTTTTATATATATTTGCCGACTAGGCTTTAAAAATTAGAATTCTTAAACTTAAGTATGTATTATGAAGAATGTTGTTTTCATCTGGCTGTTGCTGCTTTCGGCAATAGTCGTATCGTGTAAAGATGAGGAGAATTTTGAGAATGTGCCCGGTGCATCGGCCGTGTCGTGGAGTGACACGGAGACTGTTACGGGCGAAGAGGGAGTAAAGAACTATACGTTCGAGGCTGCCACCGACTGGACGGCTGCCAGCGACCAGTCTGCCTGGTGTACCGTCACCAATATGGGCAAGGCCGGAAAATCGGTGCTCAAAGCCACTATCAAGAAAAATGATACCGGCAAGGAACGTACAGCAAACATCACGATTGTTTTTAACGGTTACAAGAGTGTATCGTTCGCTATCAAACAAGAGGCAGGCGAAACAGAGGAACCCGCTACGCCTGCTGGCAAACTGAATGCCACCATCGACGAGATTTTGTCCGTATATTACCTGTGGAACGACGAGTACAACGACATGGAGCGCGACCTCAGCATCTCCTATACCAGCGACAGCAAGAACTTCATGACCACTACTTTGTCGAAGATGAAAACCAATACGTTCGATCTCAAGCCGTATGTCGATTCGTACGGGCAGACCGAATACCGTTTGTATTCGTACATCGTGCGTACACCGAAAACCTCGACCAGGGCTACGAATGTCACGGGCGGTGTAAACCACGGTGTTGAGAAACTGGCGCCGATAAACAGTTTCGGCATTGCCTCGATAATTGGTATTGATTTTCAAGATGAAAATCAACAGTCTACTGGTTATTTCGGTTTTTGTATAGAAGCTGTTTATCCAGGATCGCCTGCGGATAAAAATGGTGTAGGTCGTGGAACTATTATTGCTCAAATTGATGGAAAGTCTATTACGGAGAGTTCTTATCTAACTGATTATTATAAATTGGTATCACCTACCCAGAATAAAGTTACTCTTACGTTGAATCAACAGGGGCTTCCTGAGGTGGAACTTACTTCTGAGATGCTCGACCCAACTCCCATCATTGCTCATGAAGTATGGGAAGCCGGCGGCAAGAAGATCGGATATTTGCACTATATGAGTTTTGATGCCGCTTACGACGACGACTTGATGGTCGTGCTTAAGGAATTCAAGACGGCTGGCATCAACGAGCTGATTCTCGACCTCCGTTATAACGGTGGTGGTCATGTTATTACTTCCAACATGCTTTCTACGAGTATTGCCGGTACGGCGGCTGATGGTAAGATTTACCAATACTATCGCTACAATGACACCCGTATGGCCAATGTGGAACAGACTCAGAAAGAAACCGGTAACCAGTATGACAAAACTGCTCAGCGTTTCTACGAAACCTTCTATTCGGGTACGTATTGGGGAGTGTCGATGAGCGGCTACAAACTGAATCTGCCTCGTGTCTTTGTGATTACTACCAGCAGTACGGCTTCAGCCAGTGAGGCGGTTATTAACTCGTTGCGTGGCATCGGGATTGATGTGGTTACCATCGGCAGCAAGTCCAACGGCAAGAACGTAGGTATGGAAGTAAAGGATTTTTCAGACGACAATTACGATTACGAGATGGCCCCCATCACCTTCCAGGGTTATAATGCCAAGATGGAATCGGTAAACTCCACCGGCATAGTCCCCGATATTGCCGCCGAGGAATGGAATGGCTATCTGGTAGACTTCCAGATGGACGAACCTATGATTGCCAAAGCCATTGCCCAAATCACCGGAAAGAAGCCGGCCACTACCCGCAGCGTGGCACGCGTTTCGTTCCGTAAGGCTGGCGTGCGTGCGCCCGAGGTTGCGCCGATTCATCCGCAGGGCATGATTGCCTTGCCCGTCCGCATGGACGAAGCCCGCTAAGCGCGGACGCCCGGTGGGCCGATAATAGTCTTGAAACGCAGGTTTTTGCAGACAGTACAATGATTTGCGGCTGGTTTCCTGCCGCTAAGAAAGGTCTGCAAAAACCTGCGTTTGTTTTTCATCTTACAGTCCGCATCAGTTTGCCTTACAGGAAATAGTCTGTCGGATATTTTTACGTTTCGACTTTTCCTGTTATATTTGTGTTGTGCTTGCCGTCTGTCCGGGGCATTGGCAAGTTACCTGTTTTGCAACCACATCACTAAAAAGAATACACGCAATGGGACTGAAAATCGTTATTTCTTCCTCGCGCCTGGCCGAGGAGAAGCAAGCTGTAATCAATGAGCTGATATTGAGAGACAACGTGCTGGCCACGCTGGGCAATTCGTCGAAAAGGATAGAATACATATACGACTGTGAAAAGGAATCGACCGTATTCGGAAAGCTGCCCAAACAGGACGAGATTAATGAATGCATCATCCCCGGATGCGACTGGTTTATCCTGCTGGCACCAATCAGGCACGTGGGCGACAAAACCGCCGGCGAAGCCAAGGCTGCCTATGCTGCCGTAATGGATGGGAAGGGGCTTGTCTTCAGTCTGGTTTATTGCAAAAAGCCCTTTGGAGAATCAGAAGAAACCAGGTATCAGGAAGCGCTGTTGAGGCATGGATGTTTGAAGCGTGATACCGACGTTGATTTGCAGGATTTGCTGCTCTCCATCCAGAACGAGTACGGGCAAGTTTCGGAACATTACATGGCCGATTACGAATATACCAGCGACTTTTCCTCGCTGGCGCACCGTGTGAGTTCAGAGTTTGACAAGCTGGTGCAGGAGAACCGTTTCCGGGCGTTCCGCATCGAAGGTCTGTCCGTCAGGGGGTGCGACGTGGAGGCCAGGAACCTGTATTATGACAAGAACCGCGCGCTGGAGAAAAACGGATTCAACAAAAACCTGTATTACAAGCGCCCGGGAGTGGACGACCAGCTGAAACTTCTGATAAACGGCGGTTGCCGCATCCTGGCGGTGACCGGTTTGCCGGGTTCGGGCAAGACAAGGGCTGTGTATGAGTACGTCACGCACACGCTTGTCCATGAAAACGTGATACTGATGAGCCGCAGCAACCTGCGCGATGTAATAGAACGCATGAAGCGGGAAACCCATCTGACGTCTCTGAAACCTGCCATGACCGACGGTGAAGACACGCAGAAACAGCGCCTGTACTTTGTCGTCGACCAGGTGCGCGACCAGTTTGAGGCGGCAGCCATCGGCACCGAAGACATTGAATTCTTCTTTAAAAGCGTGCTCGAGCATAAAAACTACGTCTTTATATGCACCACCATAAGCAGTGCATACGACGGTTTCATTCTGGCTTATCCCGCCGTAAAAAACCTGCTTAACAGCAACGCAAACCTGTGCAGCCGACTCGAAATCCCCTCCATCGGCAAAGGGCAGGAAGACGCCAACTTCGTCAACTGGCTGAGGCTGCACTATGAGAAAACAAAGGGCGGCAAAACCGTGGCCGACTATATCCCCCGGCTGAACAACTATGTGGAACACATCATCAGGCGGCTGACCGACGTCAGCGACAGTACGCTGGGCCTGTACGTCAGGTCTTTTCTTAAGGCATGCCAGCTGGTAAGTGTGTTCCGCTATTCTTCGCCCCTGTGCCTGGTAGTGATGCTGATGCGTCAGCACTACAAAGATACGTCGCAGGCCATCTTTACAGATAACATAAAGAAATGTATTGCCTATCTGGAAAAGAACAATGCGGTGTGGATAAGCAGGGGAATCAACGATAACATGTTCAATTATGACATTGAACAGATATATGACGACGAAAGAATGCTGACCATCGTGCCGCCCGACATAACCTTCTCAGTCAACGAGCTGGTGTGGGAGGAACTGCTGTCGCGCGATGCAGCCCTTGAGGTTGAAAAACGGCAGTTCTACCGGTGGAGCGAACCCGACGAGACGGTCAATGCCGTGTTGTGGTTCTTTGCCACCCTCTCCACTGCCAAGACCCTGAGCAGGGTCGTGGCACGCATACCGCAGACCGACAACTACCGGGCTTGCATCAATGCCTGTATGGAAAGGGTGGAAGAGTGGATACCGCGTTTCCTGTCGGACAAGAAGGACAAAGAGGAAATAACCCACTTGTACAACCTGCTGATAGGGCGTGCCGAAGACAACTTTACCGTCGACAGACTGGTAGATGACATGCTAGACTACGGCCTGCAGCCTAACGAATCGACTGTGGGCGAAATGATACGGTTCTCGCAGTCAGGCCAGGGAGCGTACACGCAGCAGGATATAGAAAACTTCCAGGCCGAGAACGGCATAGCCGACAACATCTACTCCGTGTCGCGCAAGCTGGAATACTTTACTAAAGACTTTGCCGGGGCAATGGCTTTTCTGCAGCAGGACAACGTGGTGCAGGCTTTTGCACGGGCCCTCACCGTGAGCGACCTGTTTGACATTGATTACCTCTCGTTGCGGCGGATATATGGCACCTTGGCCAGGATGTGCTACACTGCCGATGACATAAATGTACTGGTGCAATATGCCAACGACAGGTACGAAGCGGCATTAGGGCTGATAGATGCCGAAAATGATTGCCGGAAACTGAGAAATATTATCAAAAACGACGTCAGCAAGCTGTTTGAAGTCGATAAGAATACCCTGAACGGCATCCGCGATACGGATGCGGCAAAGGCATTGCTGAAAGACTATGTGAATCGGATTTTCCAGTTGAACTACTCCATCCTGTATTCCTTGATGGAAAAGGCCTCGCACAACCGGCCGCTGCAGGAACTGCTGCAAACCTACCTTGAAGAAGGGAAAGGCGTGTGGGCGGGTCTGAAAGCCAACAACCGCGAGATGGTATATGTGGGCCTGGTGCAGACCTCCGAAGACTTTGCTACCTCATATGCTTTCTACAAAGCCTGGAAAGACAAGGCCGGACACCACAACCCGCAGATGTTTGCCATGTGTCTGGAAAACTGTCACCGGCACGAATACAAGGAAGCTGTGCAGGCCTTCCGGAAACTGGAGGAAGACATGGGAGGAACGGATAAGGTAAGCCTCATTCTTTACAACCAGATGCTGAAGATATCGCCCTCGCTGGACGATGCGATGGTGTTTGTGAAAAGTCTGAAGTCGGTGGACGACTATACACTGAGCAACCTGCTGGGAATCATAGACGGCATAAAGGATGGAAGGGAGAAACCGAACCCGAAACGCTTTGCCTTTGCATACGAACTGATTAACATGCCCCTCTTTGCCGGGTTGCGTTGCGACATACACGCCATGGCCGTGATGTATAAGCTGGCCGAAAGCCGAAAGCATGAGCGATACCTTTACCATCTGATAGACCGGGACCTGCAGGAAAATGAAGCCATCGGGTTGAAGAAACTGATAGCTGCCTCCAAACAGATAAACAGCATACTGATGCGCAAACGCTACCGCTCACTGGACGTAGCTTTCAAACTGCTGGAGATATACAGGAAAAGGCACATGGCTACGGCGGCCAACGGCGAAAAAATGGTGCAAGACTGCTATTCGGCGCTTTGCGGGAAGATAGCGTCGTGCAAGGACCCGGTCGTGAGAAACGAGGCATTCAAGCGGTGGGATGCGCTGATAGAAGCTGACAGGGATATGCTGGAAGCCGACGAATTTTTCTATTCCACCCTGTACAGATACCGCAAGCCGCATGCACTGATAGACGATAAAGGTGAGGTGAGCGCCGAGTTCCGCCGGGACATCGAGAGCGTCAGGGTAACCAAGTCACGCATCTTTGGAAACATTATGTCAACCATGCTTTCCGAAGGCTTCGGGTTCGAGAGTATATGGAACATGTATGTTTATTATCGCGATACTTTCGTGACGGGGAAGATGGAAAAGGGACTGTATCCGTACATTACCATGTATAAGATACTGCGCAAGGCCACTGCCGGAAACACGGAATGGCAGAAGTTGGTAGACAAGGAGCAAGCCCGTTTCGGGTTCGACAGGTTGCATGCACTCCCTGATAACTCGGTATTCATACACGAGAAGCTGAAAAAGGTCAAGAACTACCACACTGTCCTGCATATGCTGAAGGACGAGATAAACAGTGGGTATCTGCTGCCTTGCGTTCTGAATGCTGGCATGAACAAAATAGAAGGCTGCCTGCAGGGCGTGTATGCGAGACAGCGCGAGGCTTGCTACGCCGCAGTACAAGATTTCCTGCGTGACAATCCGGTCACCTTCAATTCGTTTACAATGCTCACCTACCCGCCTTTGCTGAAGCTGGCACCTACCTTTGAAGAAAAGCAGAAGTGGCTTTTCAAGCAAGGTGAGGAACCTACGAGCGAAGTCTTTTTGGGCACCGTTGCTACTGACTTCATAATTGGCCGCTGCAACATAGACATTACGCGGCGTTACTTCGATTTGTGGCTGAACATATACAAAGACCTGGGGCTGACGATTGAGAAGAATTTTCAAACCCTGGGCAGGTACCTGCGCATAGAGATAGAATATGCACACGAAGGCTATCTGGAGCGGGCGCGCGATGTGTTGCGTCTGTTTGTCAGACATAAACGTCCGGTATCGGCACACACCTTTAAGAAGTGTTCATGGACAGAGCTGTCGGAAAAGCTGCTGGTGGCTTTTCCCGACAGTGCAGCCATTGTGGACAGGGTAGTAATAGGGAAGTGAGATGTGTTTGTGGGGGAGAAAGCAGGGAGCCGGTATCTGTTTCCACAGAGCGTCTGTTTGAATGGCGTAAAGAAGGGCAAACAAGAAGAGCCGGTATGCATCACGCACGCCGGCTCTTTTAGGTTAATAAAGGTTTGGTTATTGTTAGTGCAAATAGTTAACTTTAAGAGATGTTGTACCCGCGGGTATTATAAGCTGGTGTTGTCCATTACGACGGTTTTTTCGGGCATCAGTACATACTGGCCTTTGCGGGTGTTCCACTTGTAGTAAGTGGTGGTTATGGTCTTGCCTTCGTAAGCAAAGCGTATGCACATGTCGTTTTCCCAGTTCTGGTTTTCTTGGTTCCACTTCATGATTTCGCGTTCGCTCACGCGGTTTTGTTCGTCATACTTGTAGTTATACTTCAGGAAGTTTGTCAGGGTGTTGCCTTCAGCCTTGTACACGGTCTTGTTTACGCGGAGGCCGTTTACTTCTGTCGAATTGTAAATAAGGTGGCTTTTGTTTTCGGCTGAGAGGTTCATGCCACATGCCAGAAGAAGGGTTGAAAGTACTACGGTTTTGAAAGATGCTTTTACGTTCATGGTCTATTCTTTTTTATATGGTTTTCTTACTATTTTCTATAAACCTTTGCTTAAATGCGGTGCAAAGGTACGCATTATATTGACATAAAATCAAAATATCGAAAATATTTTGTCTATTTGTCAAACTATGCAGCCGGGCACAGCTTTCTTTTGGATACAATTTGTTGCAAAAAAATATCCGGCAGATTCTTTGCCGGATATTTGTTGTACAAACTGCATTTTTATTCACAATGTTTGTGAGCTTTCTGTTTGTAAGTTAAATAATGTTGTCGAGGGGTCAATGAGCCTCCAACCAGTTGCTTCCCCAGCCACAATCGGCTTTCAGAGGCACCTGCATGGGGTATGCGCGTTCCATCTCTTCAATTACAATTTGTTGCAAAGTTTGTTTTTCGGAGGCTGGTACGCTGAAATTCAGTTCGTCGTGCACCTGCAAAATCATCTTTGCTTTCAGATTGTAAGCGCTCATCCGTTGGTGGATGCGCGCCATGGCCACTTTGATGATGTCGGCCGCACTGCCCTGGATGGGAGCATTGATAGCATTCCGTTCGGCATAGCCGCGTACGGTGGCGTTACGCGAGTTAATGTCGGGCAGGTAGCGCTTGCGGTGGAAGATGGTTTCCACATACCCGTGCTCGCGCGCCAGCTCTATGCTCCGGTCCATGTAAGCCTTTACCTGCGGGTAGGTCTCGAAGTAACCGTCGATAAGCTCTTTGGCTTCCTGACGCGAGACGTTCATCCGTTCGGCCAGTCCGAAGATCGAAATGCCGTAGATGATGCCGAAATTGGCCGTCTTGGCCTTGCGGCGCATGTCGGGGGTGACGTCCTTGATATCTACCTTATATATCTTGGCAGCGGTGGCGGCATGGATGTCGTGGCCGCTGGTGAAGGCTTCTATCATGTTGGCATCGCCGCTCAGGTGGGCCATGATGCGCAGTTCTATCTGCGAGTAGTCGGCCGAGAAGAACTCGCACCCGTCGTCGGGGATGAAAGCCTTGCGGATTTCCTTTCCGTCCTCGTCGCGGATAGGAATGTTCTGCAGGTTGGGGTTGCTCGAGCTGAGGCGTCCGGTAGCGGTCACGGCCTGGTTGAACGAGGTGTGTATGCGTCCCGTCTGCGGGTTGATGAGCTGGGGCAGGGCGTCGATGTAGGTACCCAACAGTTTTTTCAGTCCGCGGTGTTCCAGTATCTTGCCGATGATGTCGTGCTTGCCGCGCAGGCTCTCGAGCACTTCTTCGGAGGTGACGTACTGTCCGGTCTTGGTCTTCTTGGGTTTCCCGCCGATTTTTAGTTTGTCGAAGAGCACTTCGCCCACCTGTTTGGGTGAGGCTATGTTAAAGGTCTCTCCCGCCAGTTGGTAGATATTTTCCTCGATTTGTTGCAGGCGGGCGGTGAAGTGGGCCGACGACTGGGCGAGGGCTTCGGTGTCGATGCGCACGCCGTTGGTCTCCATGTTGACCAGCACGGGCACCAGCGGCATTTCGATGTCGTAGAACAATTGTTCGGCTCCCTGTTTCCTGAGTTCCTGTTCGAGCACGTTTTTCAGCTTCAGGGTGACGTCGGCGTCTTCGCAGGCATAGCGGTAGACGTCGGCGGGCGGAAGGTCGCGCATGGACTTCTGTCCCTTGCCGCGGGGGCCGATGAGCTCGTCGATGTGGATGGTCTGGTAGTGCAGGTAGATTTCGGCCAGGTAGTCCATGTTGTGCCGCAACTCGGGTTGCAGGACGTAATGGGCCAGCATGGTGTCGAACAGCGGGCCTTGCACATGCACGCCGTAGTTTTGCAACACAATCATGTCGTACTTGATGTTTTGTCCCACCTTCAGGCTTTGTGCGTTTTCGTAGAGCGGGCGCAGGGAGTCGACAATCCGGCAGGCTTCCGCGCGGTCGGCGGGTACGGGCACGTACCAGGCGCGGTTTTCGGCGTCGCTGAAGCTCATTCCCACCAGTTCGGCGGTCATGGCATCGGTGCCGGTGGTCTCGGTATCTATTGAGAGAATTTCCGTTGTCAGCAATTTTTGAAGCATTTCCGTCCTTTTCTCTTCTGTGTCAACCAGTTGATAGTCCACCGTGAGCATTTCCAGGCGTGCGAGGCTCGAATTTTTTCCGTCGCCTGTGCCGTCGGCCGGAAATTCGGCAAACAAATCGCCTTGCACGGCTGGCTGGTTTTCGGCTTGCGGCTGGACGGGCTGGGCAAAGAGTGTGCCGGCATACGGGTCGGTTGCCTGAGTGGGGGAGGCTGCCGGTTTCCTGAGCACGCGGTCAATGAGTGTGCGGAACTCCAGTTCCTCGAAAATTTTGCGCAGGGCTTCCTCGTCCGGTTCTTCGCGCACCAGCGCCTGCATGTCGAGTTCGATGGGCACGTCGGTCTTGATAGTAGCCAGGAACTTGGAGAACGTGATTTGTTCCTTATTGGTTTCCACCTTTGTTTTCAGCGCTCCCTTGAGCTGGTCGGTGTGTGCCAGGAGGTTTTCGATGCTGCCAAACTGGGCGATGAGTTTCTGCGCCGTTTTCTCGCCCACGCCCGGACAGCCCGGGATGTTGTCCGAAGCATCGCCCATCAGCCCCAGCATGTCGATGACCTGTGCCGTGGTCTGTATGTCGAACTTGGCCTTGACCTCTTTCACGCCCATCACCTCGAAACCGCCCGTGTGTTTGGGACGGTACATGAAGACGCGCTCCGACACCAGTTGTCCGTAGTCCTTGTCGGGCGTCATCATGTAGGTTACTATGCCGCGCCGGCCTGCTTCGGTGGCCAGGGTACCTATCACGTCGTCGGCCTCGTAACCCGGCACCTCGAGGATGGGGATGCGGTAGGCACGTATGATGTCCTTGATGACGGGCACCGAGAGGCGGATGACCTCGGGCGTCTCCTCGCGCTGTGCCTTGTATTGCTCGTAGGCCTCGTGGCGGAAGGTGGGCCCGGCGGGGTCGAAGGCTACGCCGATGTGTGTGGGGTTCTCTTTCTTGAGCACCTCTTCGAGTGTGTTGACAAAGCCCATGATGGCCGATGTGTTGAATCCCTTGGAGTTGACACGCGGGTTCTTGATGAGCGCGTAGTAGGCCCGGTATATCAGCGCATAGGCGTCGAGCAGGAAGAGTTTATCGTCTGAATTCATAGATTTATCCTTTTTTTTAGGGTAAAAGTACAAAAAAATACGGTATTAAGCGTTTTATTACTACTTTTGTGCACAAATAGCGATGCATGGACTACTTATCTCTCATAAAATCACCGATTACTGCTGAGTTGGAGAACTTCAGAACCTTGTTCGACCAGTCCCTTTCCACCTCCAACCCCCTGCTGAGCCGTGTCGTTTCGCACATACGTCAGAAGAACGGCAAAATGATGCGCCCCCTGCTGGTGCTGCTGGCCGCCAAGTTGTACGGAACGGTGTGTCCCGCCACCCTTCATGCAGCCGTGTCGCTGGAGTTGTTGCACAACGCCAGCCTGGTGCACGACGATGTGGTGGACGAGAGCAGCGAGCGCCGCGGGCAGTTGTCGGTCAACGCTATTTTCAACAACAAGGTGGCTGTGCTCGTGGGCGACTATCTGCTGGCCACGGCACTGGTTCAGGTGGCACTGACGCGCAACCACGACATTGTGGACATCGTGTCGGCCCTGGGGCAAGACCTTGCCGATGGCGAACTGCTGCAACTCTCCAACGTAAGTAATCTGGAGTTTTCCGAAGAGGTTTATTTCGACGTTATCCGCAAGAAGACGGCCGTGCTTTTTGCCGCCTGCACCAAGGCGGGCGCCCTCTCGGCCGGTGCCGGTGCGGACGAAATAGAGCGTGCCCGCCGTTTTGGCGAGTGCATAGGTCTCTGCTTCCAGATTAAGGACGATATTTTCGACTATTACGATAGCAAGGAGATAGGCAAACCCATGGGCAACGACATGCACGAGGGCAAGCTGACCCTCCCGGTGCTGCGTGCCCTCAACGCTACGGGTGACGAAGAAGCGGCCCGTATGGCCGTGCTCGTGAAGCAAGGGCAGGCCACGGGCGAGGAGATTGCAAAGTTGGTGCAGTTCACCAAAGACCACGGCGGCATCGAGTCGGCCACGCAGACCATGTACCGCTTGCGCGACGAGGCGCGGAGCCTCCTGTCCGGGTTGCCCGATACCGACGTGAAGCGGGCTCTTGAAGCTTATCTGGACTATGTAGTGGAGCGGGACAAGTAATCCCGTCTTTCCCTTGAAACGATAAAGAATCCATACATTTTGCAAAGCCGGGCGCTGCCGGTTTCTCCTTGCAAAGTGTGTGGATTCTCTTTTTATGCCCCCTCTGGAGGCCTTCTGGGAGGGGGTTGCTTCTGACCTGTTACGAGCGCGCTTCTAACCTGTCAGAAGTTTGCTTCCAACAGGTCGGAAGTTTGCTTCTGACAGGTTACCGCCGCGGCCCGAAAAGGGATGGGGTAGGGCGATGATAAAAAACATAAACAAAAGAGCACCGTCTGTAAAGATTTGTCCTCCGGAAAAAACAGTGCGGACGACGCGGTTTCATCTCGATGAATTTCCGTATCATCTGCGTTGTTGCGGTGGGGAAAGCCGTTGTGCTTAGAAGAACTTCGTCTCCTGTCCCAGGATGTCGCTCAGCAGCAGGTTGGCCAGGCGGCTGGTGCCCAGGCGGAACAGGGTGTTGTTGAGCCATTCCTCGCCCAGTATTTCCTTGACGATGGTGTAGTACACCAGGGCGTCGTGCACCGTGTTGATTCCTCCGGCGGGTTTGAAGCCCACTTTGTTGCCCGTCAGCTGGTAGTATTCCTTGATGGCCTGGCACATCACGTAGGCGGCTTCGGGTGTGGCGGCAGGCTCCATCTTGCCGGTAGAGGTCTTGATAAAGTCGGCTCCGGCATACATGGACAGGATAGAGGCTTTCTTGATGTTCGAGGCGGTCTTCAGGGCGCCTGTTTCGAGGATGACTTTCAGGTGGTGTTCCCTGCATGTTTCCTTCAGTTCCTGGATTTCGTCGCACATGGCTTCGTAGTCGCCGGCCAGGAACTTGCCCACCGGGATGACGATGTCAATCTCGTCGGCTCCTTCCATCAGTGCCATGGCGGTTTCGGCCACCTTCACTTCGGTAAAGGTCTGCGAGGAGGGGAATCCGGCCGACACGCAGGCAATCTTCACTTCTTCTACCTCGAGTGTGTCTTTCACAATCTCGGCAAAGTTGGGGTAGACGCAGATGGCGGCCACGTTTTTCAGGTCGGGAAACTCTTCCTCGAAGCGGTTGACGCATTGCGTAAAGCGCATCACGCTCTCGTCGCTGTCCGTCGTCTTGAGGGTGGTCAGGTCGATGCAGTTGAAGAGGAACTTCTTTACTTCCGGCGTGTTGTTTTCCGGTACTTTTCCTTCGATGATGGCGGCTGTCTGTGCGGCAATTTCGGCATCGTTCAGCCAGGTGTCGTACTTGGCCAGTGCGGCGTCGTACTTGCTTTGGGTAGGTTCATTCATCTCCATGTGGTTGCAGTTTAGGGTTATTGATATGTCTTTCCTTGTCGCGCCGGGTCTTCTTCTCGATGCTGCGTTCCAGTGCCCGGGTAAGGTCCACTCCGGTCTGGTTGGCAATGCAGATAAGTACCCAGAGGACATCGGCTATTTCTTCGTCCAGGTTGTCTTTCTCTCCTTGCTTGAACGACTGGTCGCCGTACTTGCGTGCCATGACGCGTGCCAGTTCGCCCACTTCTTCGGTGAGTACGGCCATGTTGGTCAGCTCGCTGAAGTAGCGCACGCCGTATTCCTTTATCCAGCGGTCTACCTGTTGTTGTGCTTCTTGCAGTGTCATGATGTATTTACTCCTTGTTTTTGGTGTCTATGCAGATGGTTACAGGGCCGTCGTTCAGCAGTTCCACCTTCATGTCGGCGCCGAATTCGCCGGTGCCCACGGGCTTTCCCAGCGCTATTTCCAGTTCGCGGCAGAAGGTTTCGTACAGGGGGATGGCCGTGGCACGGCCCGCCGCGCGGATGTACGAGGGCCGGTTTCCCTTTTTGGTGGAGGCGTGCAGGGTGAACTGGCTTACGACGATGATGTCGCCTCCCGTGTCGAGTATGGAGCGGTTCATCACGCCCTGTTCGTCGTCAAAGACGCGCAGGTTCACAATCTTCCTGCACAGCCAGTCGATGTCTTCCTGGCCGTCGCTCTCTTCAATGCCCAGCAGGATGAGGAAACCTTTCCCGATGGATGCCTTGCACTGTCCGCCGATGGTGACGGAAGCGTGTGCGCAGCGCTGTATTACAACTCTCATGTAATTTCGGTTTTGGTATTTATTCACTTCGTATGCGCAAAGTTACGAAAAAATCCTTCGGTTGGCGCGCTTGCCGTAGGGTTTCTGACAGGTCAGAAGCCGGTTTTTTCTTCGGTGGTTTCCTCGAAGTAGGCTTTCAGCAGGGCGGCTTTGGCATTTCCCACGACGGCTGCCAGGCTCTCGGGCGAAGCTTCGCGGATGCGTTTCACGCTCTTGAACTCTTTCAGCAGGGCGTCTTTGGCCTTCGGGCCGATGCCCTTTATTTGGTCAAGCTCCGAGGCAATCTGCCGTTTGCTTCGCTTGTCGCGGTGGAAGGTGATGGCGTAGCGGTGCACTTCGTCCTGGATGCGCGTCATGAGCTGGAACAACGGGGTGCCCTGTTTCATGCCTATCACCTGCGGCGGGAAGCCGAACAGAAGCTCGGAGGTGCGGTGTCTGCCGTCCTTGGCCAGGCCCGCTACGGGAATGTCCAATCCCAGTTCGTCCAGAACCTGTTTTACGGCTCCCATTTGGCCTTTCCCGCCGTCGGTGATAAGGAGGTCGGGCAGGGGCGCGTTCTCTTCTCTGGCGCGCTGATAACGGCGTCTGACGACTTCTTGCATCGAGGCATAGTCGTCCGGCCCCGTCACGGTCTTGATGTTGTACTTGCGGTAGTCGTTTTTCGAGGGCTTTCCCTTGACAAAGACCACACAGCCGGCCACGGGGTCGGAACCCTGTATGTTCGAGTTGTCGAAACATTCGATGCGCAGGGGCATCCGGTTCATGTGCAGCATTTCCTGGATTTCTTTCAGCAGGCGGGTGGTGCGCTGTTCGGGGTTCAGCTTGTCCGACTGTTTCAGGCGGTCGGCCTTGTATTGCTTCACGTTCAGAATGGACAGGTCGAGCAGTTTTTTCTTGTCGCCCCGCAGGGGGATGGTGAAGGTGATGCCCTTCAGTTCTATGTCCATTTCAAACGGGACGATGATTTCGCTCGAGTGGCTTTTGTAGCGTTCGCGCATCTCGACAATGCCCAGCGCCAGCAGCTCTTCCTTGCTTTCGTTGAGCCGTTTCTTGTACTCAAAGGTGAAAGCCTGGTTGATGGCACCGTTTGTAATGTGCAGGTAGTTGATGAAAGCCGATTTCTCTTCGGTATCCTCTTCGATGGAAAATACGTCGATGTTGTGCAGGGCGCTGTTCACCACCTCCGACTTGGCGCGGTAGTTCTCGATGAGCTGGTATTTCTCCTTTACTTTCTGTGCTTCTTCAAACCGCATTTCGGCGGCCAGGTTCTGCATCTGCTGGTAGAGCATGCGCTCCACGTCGTGGGTGTTTCCCTTGAGTATTTCCTTTATCTCACCGATGTTCTTCATGTATTCCTCGTGGCTCTGCTTGCCGATGCACGGCCCCGCGCAGTTCTTGATATGGTATTCGAGACACACGCGGAACTTGCCCGTACGGATGTTTTCCGGAGTCAGGTTGTAGTGGCACGTGCGCAGCGGGTAGAGGTGCTTGATAAGGTCGAGCAGCGCGTACATGGCCGGCACGTGGCTGTACGGGCCATAGTAGCTGGAACCGTTGCGGATGATTTTGCGCGTGCGGAATACCCGTGGAAAGTATTCGTTCTGTACGCAGATGCTGGGGTAGGTCTTGTCATCCTTCAGCGACACGTTGTAGCGCGGCTTGTATTTCTTGATAAGGTTGTTTTCGAGCAGCAGGGCGTCTTCCTCCGTCTTGACTACGATGTAGCGTATGTCGGCAATCTTGCTCACCAGTACGCGTGTCTTGCCCGATTCGTGTTCCCGGTTGAAGTACGACGATACCCGCCGTTTCAGGTTTTTGGCCTTGCCTACATAAATGATGGTACCCTCGTCGTTCAGGTACTGGTAAATGCCGGGGCTTTCGGGGAGGTTGAGTACAATGCCCCGCAGGTAGTCGTTGGTCTTGAGTTCTTCCATAACGGCGGAATATCGGTTAAATATAGGATGGCATTGCCCTGCCGGTTACAGGGACAATACCGATTGTACGTCTACATGCTTGTCGAAGACATCTTTTCCGTGCAGGTCCTTCAGCTCGATGATAAAGTTCACGTATACCTGCTTCGGTTGCATCTGTTGCACCAGCTTGCAGGCGGCTTGCATGGTTCCGCCGGTGGCCAGCAGGTCGTCGTGCAGCAGCACTACGTCGTCGGGGCTGATGGCGTCCTTGTGCATTTGCACCGTGTCTTTGCCGTATTCTTTTTCGTAGCTTTCCTCAATGGTTTCTGCGGGAAGTTTGCCCGGCTTGCGGATGGGCACGAAACCTGCACCAAGGCGGGTAGCCAGAATGGGGCCCATGATGAAACCGCGCGACTCGATGCCCACTACCTTTGTGATGCCTTTGTCTTTGTACATCTCGTAGAGCGCATCCGACAGCTCTTGCAGGGCGGCGGGATTCTTGAACAGGGTGGTGACGTCGTAGAACAGAATCCCCGGGATGGGGAAATCAGGTATTTCCCGAATACTTTTCTTTAATGTTTCTTTGCTCATAATCAGTTTGTTTATTGTTTTTGTTGAACTCTTTGTTTCACGTGGAACGTACGCCCGCCTAGCGTCCGCAGAGCACCAGCAGGACGTTGATGTCGCTGGGCGAAACGCCGGGTATGCGGCTGGCTTGGGCGATGGTTTCCGGGTCTATCTTTGTGAGTTTTTGCCGTGCTTCGGTCGACAGGGACTGGATAGAGGTGTAGTCGAACTTGCCTTTTATCTTGATGCTTTCGAGCCGTGCCAGTTTGTCGGCAATGATGCGCTCGCGTCCGATGTAGCCTTCGTATTTGATTAGTATCTCGGCGGCTTCGAGTATTTCCTCCTTGCGCTCGGTTACTTTGTCCAGCTCGCGTTTGAAGGTACTGATGTGCTCGGCGATGTTGGCAATGGTTATTTGCGGACGGTTGATAAGGTCGGTCAGCTTGCATCCGTGGCGTAGCGGGGTGGTGCCCAGCTGTTCGAGCACGGGATTGATAAGTGCGGGCTTCACGGAAAAATTGCGTGCAAAGTCTATGATATGGTTCACCGCTTCACGCTTCGAGGTGAGCAATGCATAACGGTCGGCACGTGCCAGTCCCAGGTTGTAGGAACGCTCGGTGAGGCGCATGTCGGCATCGTCCATGCGGAGCAGAATGCGGTATTCGGCGCGCGAAGTGAACATGCGGTAGGGTTCGTCCACACCTTTGGTCACCAGGTCGTCAATCAGAACGCCGATGTAAGCCTCGTCGCGTCCCAGTGTGAAAGGCTCGCCGCTGTGGCAATTGATATGTGCATTGATACCGGCTATGATACCTTGCCCGGCTGCTTCCTCGTATCCGGTAGTACCGTTCACCTGTCCGGCAAAGAACAGGTTGCGCACTTGTTTCGTCTCGAGCGTGTGCTTGAGCTGTGTGGGGTCGAAGTAGTCGTATTCGATGGCATAGCCCGGACGGTAGATAACCAGGTCGCGGAAAGCCGGAATCTTTTTCAGCGCTGCAATCTGAATATCCATTGGCAGGGACGAAGAGAAGCCGTTGAGATACAATTCCTGTGTGGTTTCGCCTTCGGGCTCCAGGAAGAGCTGGTGCTGTGGTTTGTCGGGGAAGGTGACAATCTTGGTTTCGATGCTAGGGCAATAGCGTGGCCCGATGCTTTGAATCTGTCCGTTGAACAGGGGGGATTCGGGGAGACCGTCGCGCAGGATGCGGTGTACTTCTTCGTTGGTGAAGCATGTCCAGCAGGGCAGTTGGCGCAGGTGGCGCTTGCCGGTGTCCATGAACGAGAACTTGTGGAAATCGTTTTCACCGTCCTGAATTTCCATGTCTTCGTAGTGCACGCTCCGTCCGTCGATACGTACGGGTGTTCCCGTTTTCATGCGTCCGTAGGTGATGCCGTGCCGGGCAATGGATTCGGTCAGTTCGTACGATGCCGGTTCGGCCATACGTCCGCCGGGCAGCATGGTACGCCCCACGTGCATCAGTCCGTTGAGGAAAGTTCCGGCCGTAAGTACCACGCAACGGGCGTGGAACGTCACGCCCCACACGGTCTTTATGCCCGTCACTTCGCCGTTCTCGGTGAGCAGTTCGCGTACGGTGTCTTGCCAGATGTGGAGGTTGGGCGTGTTTTCCAGTACTTCGCGCCAAGCCCAGATGAACTTGTTGCGGTCGCATTGCGCACGCGGACTCCACATGGCCGGGCCTTTGGAACGGTTGAGTATGCGGAACTGGATGGCAGTCTTGTCCGTCACCAATCCCATGAATCCGCCCAGTGCGTCGATTTCGCGCACAATCTGCCCCTTGGCAATTCCGCCCACGGCCGGATTGCAACTCATCTGTCCGATTTTGTTCATGTCCATTGTAATGAGGCATGTCTTCGAGCCCAGGTTGGCGGCTGCGGCGGCGGCTTCGCAACCGGCATGTCCGGCGCCAATCACAATCACGTCATACTTGAATTCCATTCGTTCAATCTGTTGGTTACTGGTGGCAAAGGTACTAAAAAGTTACGGTCTGTGGAAAATCCGTGCGTTTTTTACGGGCGAGGGGCGGGGCGGACGAAAAAAACGGCGTAAAAACGGGTTAGCGAAAATCAAAGTGTCAGCCGTTTTCTGTCTAATGTTTACTTTTTGCAGTTTATTTTTTGTTTTGTTCTGTCGGAATCCGTTCTTTTTGTTTGTTTATGACGCGTTTTGCTTTCAAAATGATTTCTTTGCGAAGTCCGCTTCCGGCTGAAAACTAGCTGCGCCGTGTACCGGTTGCAAGACCCCGTTGGTGGTAACAGGTTAGAAGCGCGCTTCCAACCTGTCAGAAGTTTGCTTCCGACCTGTTGGAAGTTTGCTCGTAACAGGTTACAAGCAAACCGCCTTTCCGGTGCTTTCCGGATAGGGTAAAAAGAACGGATGGAAGTGCAGGAAGAAAGCTTTGGTCTCTCCGCGTTAAAAAGTGAAAAATGTGTGAGGGCAGGATAGGGAGAACGAAGCATTTGTGCTATCTTTAAAGGTGAGTTGGAAATACAGACGTGCCATGCGAATGAAAAGAAGAACAAATAAGATTTGCCTGCTGGTCGCGATAACCTTGTTGTTATGTGCCGCAGGTGTGCGGGCGCAGGAAGACAGCACGCGCGTTCGGCGCGACAGTGTGCGCACTTCTTTTTCGGGCAGTGAGCGCCCGGTGTCGTCTTATGGGAGCGCTTCGGCCAACGATGCGTTGCCGGTGTCACCTTTGCGCGGCGTCGCCAATCCGTTGCCGCAATTCCGTCCCAATCCGGCCGACGTTCCACCTTATTATACCAATCCGTCGCCTTTGTTCCGTGGCGATTTCAGTACCGGCGGTACGCTGGGTGTGTGGCGGGGCAATGTGTTTACGGGTTCGGGCAGCCAGACCAGCATTCCGGGTATCGGACGGATGAACGAAGCGGCTCTAGGCTATATGCGTCAGCTCAACGACCGGCTGGCCCTCCAGGCGAGCATCAATGCCGTGAAGTTGAATATGTCTTATTTCAATGCCCAGGCTTTCGGCCTTTCCACCGCTCTGACTTACCGGGCCGACGAACATTTGTGGTTTACCGCCTACGGCTCGGCCAACATGGGGCGTTTTCCCGGTATGAAGACTTACCAGTATGGCGGCACTGTGGGCTTCGACCTGGGCGAGCGCTTCAGCCTCGAGCTAGGGGTGGAGCGTTACTACAACTCCATGACCGGACGCTGGGAAACGCGTCCCGTGGTGATACCAACCTATAAATTCAACGACAAGTTCAAGTTGGGCTTCGACGTGGGGCCGTTGATTTACGAAATCATCCGCGGCATCGTGACCGACAAGAAAGACCACGGCGGTGGCCCGCTGATTCGTCCCGAAGTGCCCGGATACGGCGGTAGGGCATTCAGATAGACAGAGCCTTGGCTATCTTTGGTTGGAAAATTCTATTTGTTGGCATATTTTTTTTATTCTTTTTTGACAAGACCTCTTATCTTTGCTAACGTGAAAAAAGAATACTAACTAAAGAAAATGCCATGAAGAAACTTTTTGCTTTTTCTGTGCTGACAGCGTGCTTGGCGCTCAACACATCAGCCCAATGGAAACCTGCGGGCGACAAAATCAAGACCGACTGGGCTACACAAATCGATCCTGGAAACGTATTACCCGAATATCCCCGACCCATTATGGAGCGGAGTGAGTGGAAAAATCTGAACGGATTGTGGAACTATGCCGTTATAGATAAAGGTGCCGCACTGCCACAGAACTTCGAGGGTGAAATCCTGGTTCCTTTTGCCATCGAATCGTCACTTTCGGGCGTAGGCCGCACGCTGGGTGAGCAGGCCGAACTGGTGTATCGGCGTGACTTTACCACGCCCTCGCAATGGCGTGGCCAACGCGTCCTTTTGCATTTCGGTGCCGTCGACTGGAAAGCCGACGTATGGGTGAACGACGTGAAAGTGGGCAGCCATACCGGCGGATTCACTCCCTTCTCGTTTGACATTACCGCCGCCCTGAATGCCAATGGTAAAAACACCCTTACTGTAAAGGTGTGGGATCCCACCGACAAAGGTCCGCAACCCCGCGGCAAGCAGGTAAGCCGTCCCGAAGGCATCTGGTACACGCCGGTTAGCGGCATTTGGCAGACTGTATGGTTGGAGCCTGTGCCCCAGCGCTACATCGAGAACCTGCGCATTACTCCCGACATTGACAACCACCGCCTCACGGTAGAGGTACAGACCAGCGACCCCGTTGCTTCGGACTTGCTGGAAGTGGCCGTTTACGATGGTGAAGCTTTGGTCGCCTCGGCCAAGAGCATCAACGGACAGCCTGTGGAAGTGGCTATGCCGGCCGACGCCAAACTTTGGAGTCCCGATTCTCCTAACCTTTATGATCTGAAAGTAAGCTTACGTGATGGCAAGAAAGTGATTGATGCCGTAGACAGCTATGCCGCTATGCGCAAGTTCTCCACAGCCCGCGACAAAGACGGTATCGTGCGTCTGGAACTCAATAACGAACCTTTGTTCCAGTATGGTCCGCTCGACCAGGGTTGGTGGCCCGACGGCCTTTACACGGCTCCTACCGACGAAGCCCTGCTTTATGACATTCAAAAGACCAAAGACTTCGGTTTCAACATGATTCGCAAACATATCAAGGTAGAACCAGCCCGCTGGTATACCTATTGCGACCGTCTGGGTATCATTGTATGGCAGGACATGCCCAGTGGCGACCGTAACCCCGAGTGGCAGAACCGCAAGTATTTTGAAGGTACGGAACTGACCCGCACACCCGAGTCGGAAGCTACTTACCGCAAGGAGTGGAAGGAAATTATGGATTGCCTCTATTCGTATCCCTGCATCGGTACCTGGATTCCTTTCAACGAGGCTTGGGGACAATTCAAGACCGTAGAAATTGCCAAATGGACCAAACAGTACGACCCTACACGCCTGGTTAATCCGGCCAGTGGAGGTAACCATTACACCTGTGGCGACATGCTCGACCTGCACAATTATCCTGCTCCCGAGATGTATCTGTACGACGCACAACGTGCTACCGTATTGGGCGAATATGGCGGTATCGGTCTCGTTTTGAAAGACCACCTGTGGGAACCCGACCGTAACTGGGGGTACGTACAATTCAACTCGTCGAAAGAAGCAACAGATGAATACGTAAAATATGCCGACATGTTGCTCCAGCTGGTAAAACGTGGTTTCTCGGCTGCAGTCTACACCCAGACTACCGATGTGGAAGTGGAAGTAAACGGTTTGATGACTTATGACCGTAAGGTGATAAAACTGGATGAAAAACGTGTATCCGAAATAAACCGCCGCATTTGTAAATCTTTGGAAAAGTGATTGCCGTAAAACAAAACAGGGAATATTTTTAACAATGCAACGGACTTTCTCCCGATGTGAGGGAGTAAGTCCGTTGTGTTCTTTCAGGTAAATACCATAAGTAGAACAAAGCGGGTAGAATCCCGGAAATGAAAAACACTGTATGAGAAGCATTACAAAACTATTGTATTTGTGCTTGGCGTGCATCGGGCTGGTTTGTATGCCTTGCCAGGCAAGTCATTCTGTTTCGGACGAGAACCATGTAACCGCGAATAAGCCGGTGTGCTTTGGTGATCCGTTCATCCTATTGCATAACGATACTTATTATGCCTATGGAACTGCCGCGGCCGATGGAATAGAAGTTTATACTTCCGATGATTTAAAGACGTGGAAATATGCAGGCTTGGCCTTGCATAAGGATAATGTATGGGGTGACCATGATTTCTGGGCTCCCGAGGTGTATGAGATAAAGGGTAAGTTTTACATGTATTATACCGCCGAGTCACAGATTTGTGTGGCCACTTCCGATTCTCCCACAGGTCCGTTTGTGCAGGAGTGGAAAAAGCCCATGATTGACGATGAGAAGTGTATAGACAATTCTCTCTTCATAGACGACGACGGCAAGCCTTACCTCTTTTTCGACCGTTTCAATGACGGGCTCAACGTATGGGTGGCCGAGCTGGAAGATGACCTGATGACACTGAAAAAGGAAACCATGCGTCCCTGCATCCATGTGTCGCAACCCTGGGAAGAAGTGTGGCCGCGCGTCAATGAAGGTTCGTTTGTGATGAAGCACAATGGGGTGTACTACATGACCTATTCGGCCAATAGCTACGAGAGTCCTTTCTATGGAGTGGGGTGCGCCACAGCAACCCGTATAGAGGGTCCTTGGACCAAGTATGAAGAGAATCCGTTGTTACAGAAACCCGGTACGCTGGTTGGAGTGGGGCATAGTGCGATGTTTACCGATAAGGACGGTAAACTGCGTATTGTTTTCCATGCCCATAAAGACCAGAAAAATATTCATCCGCGGGCGATGTACATCGGTGAAGTATATTTTGATAAAGTAAATGGAATCGACCGCATGCGCATCAGCAAAGACTATCTGGTACCTGTGGTCGAAGACTAGACGTATCTGAGTACAGACTCAAGAAAGGCCGAGGCTTTTCTTGAGTTTTTGTATTCTTTTACCTAACTTGCAGCGTTTTTCAAAAGAAGGTATTTACCTTCATTATTATGTTGATTTTCAGCTATGAAGAAGAGATTGTTTGGGTTACTCATTTGGATAGGGATATTGTGTATGTCACTTTCTGTTTCGGCCTATGCCGAAAAGCCGGTTCAGTATTATTTCAAGACATTGGACGTGCGTAACGGTCTGTCGCAGAACACCGTGTTCCAGATTTTGCAAGACCGCATGGGCTTCATGTGGTTTGGTACCCGTGAGGGACTTAACCGATACGACGGGCTTTCGTTCCGGGTCTACAAGAAAGAAAATTCCGCCTTGGGGCGTAACTTCATTACGGCACTTTACGAAGACGAACAGGGTAATATCTGGGTAGGTACCGACGACGGTCTGTACATTTACAATCCCGAACTCGATTCGTTTCGTAAATTCGATATCTTTAGTGACAAGAACAGCTGCATCATGAACTATATCACGCAGATTGAATCCGACGAAGAACACAACATCTGGATCGCTTCGGAAGAGCAGGGCCTGTTCTGTTTCAATCCAACCAGCGGAGAGCTGCGCCAATGCCTGGATACGTCCGGAGGCCCCAACATCAACCGTTTCTGGATTCGGGGGGATATGTGTTGGGTGAATCTTTATACCGACAATCTTTATTATACTACCAAGGATTTTAAGCAGCCTCTTCAAGTGTTTAAGGATGCTGACGGTGTGGAGACCTTTAAGGGCGATATTGTAAACTGGGAACTGGAGGCTTCGCATAATTGCGTCTACATAGCTTCAACCCGTGGGCTGATTGAGATAAACTTCACTTCGGGAAAGACCCGTTGTCTGCTCAATGCCTATGCCCGTACGTTGCAGTTCAAATCGGATGACGAGCTGTGGGTGGGAACCGAAAACGGGTTGTATATTTACCATCCTTCAACAGGACAGTTTACCCATCTTACTGTTCCTGATCAGGACGATACTTATGCTTTGTCCGATAATGCCATTTATTCTTTGTGCTGCGATCGTGAGAAAGGAATGTGGATCGGGTCGTATTTTGGTGGAGTGAATTATCATCCTCACCAGCGGACTTATTTTGAAAAAATTTATCCTCGGGGCGAGTTAAGCTACATGGGACGCCGGGTACGCGAGATATGCGAAAGCAATGACGGTACATTGTGGATAGGTACGGAAGATAAAGGATTATTCAATTTAGACCCGCGTAACGGGAAAATTGTACCCTTTAAACATCCTTCCATTTACCGAAATGTTCATGGACTTTGTCTGGACGGTAATAAGTTATGGGTTGGTTCTTTTTCAGGTGGATTGAACTGCATTGATTTGATAACCAAACGAGTAAAACATTATACTATGGGAGATGGAAAGAACCAGCTACCTTCCGATAATGTTTTCTCTGTTTGCCGTACTACAACGGGTGATATTTGGATAGGTACCAATTTTGGTTTGGTAAAATACAATCGCGATACGGATGATTTTACCCACATATCCCAATTGAAAAACAACTTCATCTACAATATTTTGGAAGACTCAGATGGGAATTTATGGTTTGCTACTTATACCAAAGGTGTATTTTGCTATGATATCCGCAAACGTAGCTGGCGCAATTATCTTTCTAATGAGCAAGATAGCACTTCACTGTCCAGCAATAAGGTCATCAGTATATTCGAGGATAGCCGGAAGCGGTTGTGGTTTGCGACGCTGGGAGGAGGCTTTTGTTGCTACAATCCGGCAGCTGATAATTTTACGTGCTATGATGCTTCTCAAGGATTTCCGGGCAATACTATTTACAAAATAGTGGAAGACAGGCAGGGTAACCTGTGGCTTACATCCAACTATGGGCTAGCTTGTTTTAATCCCGATACGGGTGCCAAGCATGTCTATACTACGGCTAATGGATTATTGAGCAACCAGTTCAATTTCCAGTCCGGATATTGCGATAAGGATGGAAATATCTATTTGGGTACACTCAGTGGACTTATAGCCTTTAATCCAACGACTTTTGTGGAGAGTTCTTTTGTGCCGCCTGTGGTAATCACTGATTTTTGGTTATTCAACAGACGCTTGGCTTCGGATAGCTTGAAATCGCCTTTGAAAAGAAGTATTACCTATTCTGACCGGATAGAATTGGAGTCGGATCAGAACTTCTTCTCCTTGCAGGTAGCGGCTTTGAGTTATCAGGCTCCTGAAATGAATAAATTGGAATATATACTGGAAGACTTTGATCGCGAGTGGAATGTAATAAGTAAGAATTCCATTATCACTTATTCCAATCTTCCTTATGGCAGCTATCGCTTGCGCGTGAAAGGTTCGAATAGTGACGGTATATGGAATCCGCAGGAACGTGTGCTCAATATACGTATCAACCCTCCATTCTATCTTTCTACATGGGCTTATGTGGTTTATGTGGCACTCGGAGTGTGTGTGCTGTTTATGATAGTGTCTTATCTCAGAATGAGGACATTGCGCAAACACAAACGGGCTATGGAGAAATTCGAGCGTGAGAAAGAACGTGAGCTGTATACGGCCAAGATTGACTTTTTACCAATGTAGCTCACGAGATACGTACGCCGCTTACCTTGATTAAAAGTCCGCTTGAGAATGTATTGGCCTCCAAGACCGTATCCGACGATATCCGGGACGATTTGGAAATAATGGATCTGAATACAAACCGTCTGCTCGATTTGGTGAATCAGTTGCTTGATTTCAGGAAAACGGAAACCAAAGGGTTCCAGATGAATTTTGTGGATTGTGATGTGGCCGAATTGCTGAATGTCACCTACAAGCGGTTTAAACCATTGGCTAGTCAGAAGAATTTGAAGCTTACGATTGAAATGCCGGAAAAATTGCATGCTTCGGTCGATAAGGAAGGGCTGACCAAAATCATCAGTAACCTGCTGACCAATGCCATCAAGTATTCTGAAAGTTACATACGCATCCGTCTGGATGAAGAGGAGAACCGTTTGCGCCTGGTTATGGCTAACGACGGTCCGGTGATTCCGTTGGATATGCGTGAGAAAATCTTTAAGCCTTTTGTACAATACAAGGTCGGTATGGTAAATGCCGTGTCGGGTACCGGTATCGGACTGGCATTGGCGCGGTCGCTTGCCGAACTGCACGAAGGGACGCTTGAAATGGACGAAACAACGGGTGAGAACTGCTTTGTCCTGACTCTACCTTTGCAACATGCCCAAACTTTTGCCGTAAAACAAGAAAACGGGCCAATTGCAGAGACAGTAGCCCCGAAACAGGACGAAAAGTCTGATGCACAGACCTGCCGATATACCTTGCTGGTAGTGGAAGATAACCCGGAAATGCTGGCTTTCGTGGTGAGGCAGTTGGTTTCGGACTACCGGGTACTTACAGCAGCCAATGGCAAGGAAGCCCTTGATGTGCTTGAGAAGGAGGTGGTAAACCTTGTTATTTCGGATATTATGATGCCTGAGATGGATGGTCTGGAATTATGCGAGCATTTGAAATCGAATGTGGACTATAGCCACATCCCCATCATCCTGCTTACCGCCAAAACAACCATGCAGGCACGCATTGAAGGTATGAAACTGGGTGCCGATGCCTATATTGAAAAGCCCTTCTCGGTTGAATACTTGAAAGTGTGCATCTCCAACCTGTTGAATAATCGCGAGAAGCTGCGCGCCGCCTTTACCCACTCTCCTTTTGTGCAGACTAACAGCATGGCACTGACCAAGGCCGACGAAACATTCCTTAAGACCTTGAATGATGTCGTGATGGAAAACATGGAGAATCCCGACTTTGGTCTGGACGATATGACGGATTTGTTGCACATGAGCCGTTCCAGTTTGAATCGAAAGATTAAAGGGATACTGGATATGACTCCTAACGATTACATCCGCTTGGAGTGTCTTAAAAAAGCTGCCCAACTGCTCAAGGAAGGCGACTACAAGATAAACGAAGTATGCTACATGACGGGCTTCAATACGCCATCCTACTTTGCCAAATGTTTTCAGAAACAGTTTGGCATGCTGCCGAAAGACTTCGTCAGCCACAGCTGACGGCTGCTGGGCATGCCGGAACCCCTTTCTCCCATACCCCGGCAGCCTATGGTGTGCAGGCACGCTGGATAACGAGGCTATCCAGCGTGCCTGCCTGCTTCATCCAGCGTGCCTTCCTGGTACGTCTTTGCAGGATGAAACAATCTGTTCGCCGGATACAATAATTCGCTCAAAATCCCTTCAGGAACTCCCTGTGGCGGCTTTTGGTTCTAAATTTACATAGATTGGAGCTTTTGTGGCATTTCTTTATAGGCACGTTTCATACATTTGCTGCCGGAAATTAACTCAAATCGTAATACTTATGAATTTGCCTATGACGTAACTTAATCTATTTAATCTTTGTATGCCTGGCTGGAATGCATTCGTTCCCGGCCGAAAGTTAAAACGGAAAACTCTTTCCGTGATAGTTTTTAAATCTAATTCTATTAATAGATGGTTAAAAAAATCTTATTCCTATTTCTTATTGTGTTTGCATCTACCCTGAGTGCACAGAATGTGGCTATTAAAGGTAAAGTGACCGATGCAAACGGTGAGCCTCTTGTGGGCGTTAACGTAGTGGTTAAGGGCACTACTGTGGGTGCCATAACAGATCTTGACGGCGCTTTCTCGGTAAACGGAAAAAAGGGAGACGTCGTTGTCTTTACTTACATTGGTATGGTAACGCAGGAAGTCACTTTCCAGGGAACACCTTTGCGGGTGGTGATGAGAGATGATTCCCAGGCGTTGGAAGAAGTAGTTGTTGTGGGATACGGTTCGCAGAAGAAGGTGAACCTGACAGGTTCTGTGGCTAGTGTCAACTTCGAGGATGAAAAACTGGCTCGTCCGGTAACCACGATTGCCGCCGCACTGTCTGGTATGGCGGCCGGTGTCAATGTGATGAACACCAGTAGCCAGCCGAATGCCGAAAGTTCTTCTATCCTGATTCGTGGTGTGGGTACCATGAACGATTCCGGCCCGCTGATTCTGGTAGACGGTATGGAAATGAGCCTCAATGAGGTGAATCCTAACGATGTAGCTTCAATTTCTATTTTGAAGGATGCTGCATCTTGTGCCGTTTACGGTAACCGGGGTGCCAACGGTGTTATCCTGGTAACTACCAAGCGTGGTTCCGATGGCAAAATCAACGTAAGCTACTCCGGCAAGTTCTCTTACCAGACTCCGGCCAAGCTGATTCGCCAGGTTACAAACTATGCAGACTATATGGAGTTTGTCAACGAGGCTTATACCAACACAAACCAGGCTGCCAAATTCTCTCAATCAACAATCGATGAGTGGCGCGAAGCAGCCAAAAACCCGAATGCTACCAACGAGGCTGGTATACCGAATTATGTAACACATCCGAATACCGACTGGTATGACGTGGTTTATGATCCGAAATGGATGCAGGAGCACACCATCAGCCTGACCGGTTCAGAGAAACGTACCACGTATTCACTTTCAGGTACTTATCTGAACAATCCGGGTCTGGTTATCGAATCGGGTGTAAAGAAATACTATCTGCGTAGTGACATTGAGTCGAAGGTAACCGACTTCTTGTCTGTTGGTATGCGTGCCTGGGGCTATGTAGCCGACCAGGATCGCAACAACGTGGGCGATATGTGGGGATTGTTCATGCAGAAAGTAACTCCGGGTGTTTATCCTTACTATAACGGAAAATACGGTGGCATTGAAACCACAGAAGAAGACGGACAGGCCGGTAACCCGTTGCTGAACATGAGCAATTCGTATGGTTACTACAAGCAGAGCAAGTATTTCGTAAATCCTTATGTGGAAGTGAAATTCTTGAAAGATTTTAAGTTCTCTGCCAATTTCTATTACGATCAGTTCACCAACCATCATAAGTGGCAACCCTCTGAATATAAGGAACAGTACAGCTTTAACCGTGGAATGACGCTGAACACACCTCCTACGTCTACCGACTTGTCTACTTATAAGGTATATGACTGGCAAAGACGTGAAAAATACTGGAAGACCAGTATGCTGTTGAATTGGGGACATACTTATGGAAAACACGATATTAGCGCTTTGATTGGTTATGAGGAATCTCGTAACTGGGGCGACGAGGTGGATATTTGTAAGGAAGGCATGTCCAGCATCAAATTGCCTGACTTTAATGCCATGACAGATCCTTATTACATCAAAGGTTGGTCTTACGAATACTCCTCTCGCTCGTTGTTCGGCCGTGTCAACTATGCGTTCGACAATCGCTATCTGTTTGAAATGAACATGCGTTACGACGGTTCTTTCCGTTTCTCTCCCGATTCTCGCTGGGGTCTCTTCCCCTCTTTCTCTGCCGGTTGGCGTATTTCTGAAGAATCTTTCATTAAGGATAGGGATATTGACTGGTTGAGCAATTTGAAACTACGTGCTTCTTGGGGTAAGTTGGGTAACAACTCCATTGGAAATTATGAGTGGCAGGCACTTTATGGCTCGGGTTATAACTATGCATTCAACAGTACTAAAGTCAATGGTCTGGCTATGACGAGTTTCTCTAACTATGCGTTGGAATGGGAGGAAACAGCCATTACCAATATCGGTTTGGATTTCGGTTTCTTGAACAACCGTCTGACTGGAACAATTGAAGTATATGACAAGAATACTGACGGTATTTTGTATCGTCCTACACTTCCCGAATCTCTGAATCAGTTTACGTCTCCGCTTCAGAATCTGGCAGGTGTCAACAATAAGGGTATTGAAGTTACATTGGGCTGGAACGATCGTATCGGCGATCTCACTTACTCGGTATCTGGTAACTTCTCGTACAACAAGAACAGAGTAACGGAGTACAAGGGCGACCTGATTCGCGAATGGCGTACGGATGAAAATGGCAACAAATATTGGTATCAGAATGTAGGAACGGTGGCTAACGGTACAACTAACTTGATTGTGGAAGGTCATGAAATGAACGAATACTACATGATTAACCCCTACAAGGGAAATGGTTCGTACTTCAATGGTGACGGTTCGGTGAACATTAACGGTGGTCCGAAAGACGGTATCATCCGCACCGAGGCCGATATGAAGTGGTTACAGGCCATGTTCGATGCCGGATACCAGTTCTATCCCAACCAAGCCATTGGTAAGGATAAAATCTGGTACGGTGATATGATTTATGCTGACTTCAACGGTGACGGTATCTATGGTAACGATGATGACCGCGAGTTCCAGGGCTACTCTTGGAGACCGAAATACTACTTCGGTTTGCAGGCAAGTATGACGTGGAAGGGTTTTGACTTCTCAATGAACTGGGCAGGTGCTGCCGGATTCAAGATTGAATACTACAAGCAGACACAAAACGGTGTCAATGTTACACACGGATACGGTTTGGGCTACGACGTGGCTTACGACCACTATTTCTACGATCCCGAGAATCCTGACGATCCACGTACAAACATCACTTCTAAGAATCCGCGTCTAGTCGGTTATATGGCTAGCGGTCAGGATGGTGCTGCCAGCTCTTGGCATCTGAAGAATGGTAACTACATGAAGTTGAAAAACCTGACTATCGGTTACACCTTCCCCAAAGAGTGGGTGAAGAAGGCTTTCATACAGAATGCTCGTGTGTATGTATCTGGTGAAAATCTGCTGACAATCACCAAATTCGAGGGATCTGATCCGGAACGTATGTCTGGCGACGGTTACCTGCCAATCCGTCAATATACAGTCGGTGTTAATGTAACATTCTAATAAAAACGTATAAACAATGAACAAGAATAGATTTGGAATCATCAAAAATATGAAGACGTTGCTTTTTGCAACGGCTTTGTCAAGCTTGTCTCTTACGGGTTGTGTAGATATGGATTTGACTCCGACGAACCAACCGAGTGAAGGAGAAGTTTGGGCAGATGCGACAATGGCCGAACAGACGGTTGCCGGTCTTTACAACGGCTTAAACCATTTGTTTAAAGACAATTATAATATGTGGTTCGATTGCTTCTCTGCTACAATGGACCGCGACGCCAACTGGCGTAACTTCGGTATGTTGTTTGGTAACCAGACAACTTCCGGTGACGGTCCCAGTTGGATTTGGCACGATAACTATAAGTTTATCATCCGCTGCAATGACGTGATTGCCAACCTGCCGGGCGTAGAAGGAATTGCGGATGCGAAGAAGGCACGTCTGGTGGCCGAAGCCAAATTCCTCCGTTGTTGGTGGTACTATGAATTGAACCTGTTGTTTGGTGGTGTGCCTTACTACACGGAACCCATTAAGAATATTGACGAAGCGAAAGGCAGCCGCATGGACATGGACGAGTTGTGGGGTAAATTGATTGATGAATTGACCGAATGTATCAACGAGCCTAATCTACCGGATAAGTATAACAGCGGTGATACGGATTACGGTCATATTACCAAAGGTGCTGCCTATGCACTTAGAGGCAAGATTTATTTGTGGCAGGAGAACTGGTCGGCCGCACAAAGCGATTTTGAAAAGGTTGGTGAGTGTGGATACAGTCTGTTTACCGAAGGTGCCGATGCCTATAAGATGCTGTTCAAGGAAGCCAATGAACAATGCGACGAAATGATTTTCTCCGTTCAGTGTATCGATGAAGACGGTTATTGGAATGCCAAGAACCGCGGTTTCGGTAACCGTTCTACATATGGTTCTATGTGGAACAACTACCTGGTTAATCCGACGTTTGTAGATACTTATGAAAACGCCGACGGTAGCAAGTTCGACTGGTCGGAAGTAATTCCTGAATATTACGATTTGACAGTTAATGAACGTCGTGTATTCTTCTTGCGTGATAATCTGACGGAAAGAGAAATTGCTGATGCCAAAGATCAGGGTGCTAACATGGACTATTATCTGCCGAACGGCAACGAGGCCCGTATCCGCAAGGCTTACGACCATCGTGACCCGCGTCTGGAGATGAGTGTCATTACTCCGTATGCTACCTATCTGGGCGGTGACGGTGGTGCAGCCAATTACTTTACAAGCCGTTATCCATACCGCAGTCAGTGGATAGAAACACAGAATCCTGATGGTTCGGTTACGCGTGTGCCAAACGATTTGTGTACAGATACACAAGCCATGTTCTATTATCTGAATCGTAAGTTCGTGACAGAAGGTGTTAGTGAAGGCAACAATATGGGAACTGGAATCGATATGCCTCGAATCCGTTACGCAGACGTTTTGCTGAGCTTGGCCGAAGCTTTGAACGAACAGGGCAAGACCGATGAGGCTGTTGTGGTTGTGAATAAAGTGCGTGCCCGTGCCGGTGCCCAGTTGCTCAATACCAATGAGCCTACAACGGTGAAAGGGCAGGCTGACATGCGTGAACGTATCCGCAACGAACGCTATTGGGAATTGCTTGGTGAAGATTTGATTTACTATGACGAACTCCGTTGGAAGACGTGGAAAGATAAGAAGTTCTTTACCTATGACGACAACGGTACGCAGGTGGTAAACGGCTTGCGTCAGGTTTGGGGCCAGGCAGCTTATCATTATGCTTGGGGTGGCGATCACTATTGGTTGTATCCGATTCCGTATAATGAAATACAGATGAACCCGAATATTAAGCAGAATCCGGGCTGGAACTAATTAATTGCTAAAAAAGAAAAAAGCTGTTACAAAAGTCTTTGTTTTAAAGTTACTTTTGCAACAGCCTTACTTTTATACTTAATAAAAAACAAATAACGATGATGACTATTAAAAAACTTTTCTTACTGTTCAGCGGCGTTTGTTGCATGGCATGTGGCGGGAATGACAACTCTAAAGGTTCTGACAAACAGCCCGCTCCAAGCATTGACGATTCGCAACTGGCTTACCATAATCCTGTAATACGGATTTCTGCACCAGACCCGACGGCTATGCGGGCTAAGGATGGCTATTATTACTTGTATGCCACCGAAGACATTCGTAATCTTCCTATTTTCAAGTCGAAAGACATGATTGAGTGGGAGCAGGTAGGTACAGCCTTTACCAATGAAACACGCCCGGACTTTTTGCCAGGTAATCCGGATATTAAAGGGCATGCTCATATTTGGGCGCCTGAGATACGTT
>Ga0192244_10088_pt1 | contig 38353 bp, 27 predicted proteins | sample Koala_Koa27_L3_FD_131234 | JGI IMG/M metagenome (GOLD analysis project Ga0192244, IMG submission 131234) | Enriched cells from koala feces incubated with labeled cellulose particles, San Francisco Zoo, California, United States - Koala_Koa2-7_L3 ... | reverse complement strand
GCTTGTTTCTTGCTCCGGAGGAAACTCGGCAAAAAAGGAGAATTAGACGGATCGCCTGTGGTGGCCCATAAAGTAAATGTGGACGGACAAGACCTGACCGTTTGCGAACTGAGTTTACTGAAAGATTCTGTGCGCCTGCCATTGAGTTATTTGGCAGAAGATTTGCAGATAGTGAAACTGGAACGGGGAGACGAGGCTTTGGTAGGTAGCGGAGGAGTATATCTATCCGATAACTATATGGTAATAAGCAGAAGCAATAACATCCCTTGCAAGCTGTTTGGGAAAGACGGTAAGTTTGTAGGGAATATAGGAGCCATAGGACAGGGCCCCGGAGAATATACAATGATATATGATATTCAGATAGACGAAGCAAGTCAACGGGTTTATCTACTTCCCTGGAATGCGGACCAAATACTAGTCTATAATCTGAAAGGTGAATATGAGAAATCCATTCCGCTAAATAAGAAGTACGAAAAACTGAGAGTGCCGAAAGGCGTATTCAAGGTGGATTCCAAGAAAAATCAGATCGCTGTATGTCTGCTTCCTTTTGATTTCTTGGATGTAGTGGCATGGGTACAGGATATGGATGGGAACTTTATCCATGAAATTCCTGCGGGGCACTTTAAGGTGCGGCCCGATTTCAGTAATGAGATGCTTGCCAATAGATCGACGGAGCAATTAGACTTGAATATCTCTACTTTCTTTGAATTGCGGAAAGATACCCTATATCATTATGATACGGAGAATAACAAGATGCTTCCCCAGTTTACGATTGATTTTGGTGGAAAAGATATTCCGATGCATACGTATTTTGAATTGCCGCGTCATTTTATGGGCATTGTGTCTGCCAGTAAAGAGGTGGCCGAGGGTACGTTTGAATCTGTAGATGAAAAGGCATTTATAGTGGATAAGGAGACCCTGAAATGCAGTTACTATCAAGTGTATAATGACTATTTGGGAGATATTCCTTTAGGTATATACATAGGTTGGGCTTGTCGTGATGGTTATTATGCAGCCAATTTGGAACCTGCCGCGTTCACCGAGCAGTTGGAAAAGGTGCTGAAAGAGAATACGGCTATGGATAACGATATGCGTAAGAAACTGGAAACACTGAAAGCTTCCATTGATGAAGACGACAATAACTATATATTGTTTGCAAAACTAAGAAGATAGAACGATATAATGAGGAATCTGCTTTATTTGTTTCTTTTGAGTGTGATGCTGGCAGGTTGCCGCAACAACAGTGTGCGTTGTTTGGAGAAGGCGGGCACTATGTTGGGGGTAAACTATGACAGTCTGCAATATTACTTGCAAAGGATTGATTCGGCTTCGCTTACCCCTGATCAACTTTGCGAATATTATTGCCTGAAGTTATCGACATCCGTCTATTTTCACTCACTAGGAAGAAATAAAGTAGATTCTATTTCGAAGCTTTTGATGGCACATTTCCGTCCCGAAGATCCTTTGGCTTTTCGTGCCGGAATGATCCGTGCCGACTGTTATTTCGGGAGGAATGAGTTTCGTGCTTCCGATTCCATCATCGATCTGATGAAAGAACGTATAAAGACAAAAAAGGATTCGCTGTCTTGGTTCAACTATAAATTCGTATTAAAATATAGGATGGGAGAGAGTGATTCTTCTTTTTATTATCTGGAGCAGATGTTGAAGTATGAACTGACCCGGAAACAATATATATACGACCGGATGGGGTGGCTTTATGCAGAAATAGGACAGACGGATTCTGCCATTACTTATTATAAAGCTGCTGTAAAAGAAGATAGGACTCGCGGTTCTTTTTTCTATTTCGATAAGGTGGTTGATTTATTCAGGAAAGAAAAGGATTATGTAAAGGGACTGAATGCTATGCACGAGTTGCGGAAGTATTCAAAACGCTCGGATGTTCCATACGTTAACTTCCTGCAAGGAGAACTCAATTTGGAGCTACATCGTCCCGACTCTGCTTTGAAATACTATCGCATTGCTTCGCAAAGTGGTAATTCTTTTATTGCTTCACAGGCTTTTTCGCGTATGGGGGATATTATGGAGGGGGAACGTAACATAGAGGAAGCTTTCCGTATGCACAATAAGTCAAACAGGAACTTCAATGATGTTTACGGAAATGTAGAAATGTTGGAAAGGAGAGTTGATTTTGATGCGCTGAAACTGAAGAATCAATTAAATGAATTGGAAATGGCGCGCCAGCAGCATATAATCGTGATTTTGGGAATGGCTTTGTTTATCGCTTTGCTGACGGGAAGTTTTATTCTATATATTCTGTACCGCAAAAGAGTGATGGAGCGAAAACGCCTGTTGCAGGAGAATGTATTGCTGAAGCAACAGGAGGAACTGAGTGCATTGCGTGAAAAGGAAGCTCTGCTGCGCGAACAGGATGCACGAATGCGTGAGGAATTATTTAAAAGATTGAAAGTATTTGATAAAATACCTCTCTCGGACCGGGAGCAGCCCGAAGGAGGAATGGAGAATGGGCACATTCATTTATCGGATACCGACTGGGGAGAAATACGGTTGATGCTGGATAACGCTTACAGTGGTTTCACCGGGAAACTGAAACGGGATTTTCCCGATTTAAGTGAAAGGGATGTGAACTTCTGCTGCTTGGTTAAGATCAATGTCGGTTTGCAGAGTTTGGCTGATATTTATTGCATTAGCAAGAATTCAGTGAGCAGACGTAAGTTGAGGCTGAAAGAGAAGATGGGAATAGAGGAAGGGAAAACGCTGGATGAATTCCTGCACAATTACTAAAAGAGATGTTTTATGAGAAAAAATAGTTTGAAAAGCTAGTTTTATTTAAATAAAAAGTTTTTATTTGTTGTACAAATCAGAAAAACATGACTATGAAGCTACACATATTGACATTTAGCTTAGTGTTGGGCACTGCTTTGGTTGCCTGTTCGGGAGAAAAAAAGAATCTACGGAAAAAGAAGGTGTGGAAACCGTTTTACCGTCTTTGCCCAATGAGGTGACGGTTATGCCGGTGAAGAAACAAGTGTTTAACCATGAATTAATCAGTAATGGCAAGGTTTCGGCACAGGATTATGCCGATCTGTATTTCCGTACTTCCGAAGTGGTGGCACAGGTGTGGGTGAAGAATGGAGATGTGGTGCGCAAAGGTCAGAAGATAGCCGAACTGGATTTGTTTAAACTGAATAATACGTTGGCACAAAATAAAAACAGTCTGGCACAAGCCACGCTGGAAATGCAGGATGTATTGATAGGGCAGGGGTACGCTCCCGATAACTTGAAAGCCGTACCTGCCGATGTATTGGAACTGGCAAAAGTAAAGAGCGGATATGAACAAAGTAAGGCACAATACGAATCTGCCCAATATGATATGGAGCAAGCTACGCTGGTAGCTCCTTTTGATGGCATTATTACCAATCTCTTTGAAAAGAAATATAATATGCCCAAGACTTCCGAGGCCTTCTGCCGGGTAATTAATACGGGAAACATGGAGGTGGACTTCACGGTGCTTGAAAGTGAATTGCCACTGATAAAGGTGGGGGATAAGGTGGAGATAACTCCTTATGCTTCGGCTGCCGGTGTGCGTCAGGGAAATATCAGTGAAATTAACCCCTTGGTAGATGAAAACGGTGTGGTGCGGGTTAAGGCACGGGTGAATGGCAGTAACAAACTATTTGACGGTATGAATGTGAGAGTGAGCGTGAAACGTTCTGTAGATGGACAACTGGTTATTCCCAAAACGGCAGTTGTGTTGCGCTCCGGCAAACAGGTGGTCTTTACTTTGAAAGACGGGAAAGCGATGTGGAACTATGTGCATACGGGACTGGAGAACATGGAGGAATATACCATAGTCGATGGACTGGAAGAAGGCATGGAGGTAATAACCACCGGAAACGTAAACCTGGCACATGAGTCACCGGTAAAGGTGATTAAGAATGAATAAGGTTGTCATTCTGAACGAAGTGAAGAATCTGAAAAGTATGAGTCGATGGTAAAATTCTTGTTACAACGTCCTATTGCCGTACTGATGGCATTTACCGCCTGCTTTATTGTGGGATTGGTAACTTACTTCTCGCTGCCTGTTTCCCTGCTGCCCGATATAGCTATTCCGCAGATAACCATACAGGTGACGGGAGAAAATTCTTCGGCACGGGAATTGGAAAATACAGTAGTTACGCCTGTGCGCCGGCAATTACTGCAAGTGGCAGGACTGCGCGAAATAAAAAGTGAGACAAGGGACGGTGCAGGCATCATCCGCTTGGAGTTTGAATTCGGAGTAAATACCGATCTGGCATTTATTGAAGTGAATGAAAAGATAGATGCCTCCATGAACAGTCTTCCCAAGGAAGTGACCCGCCCCAAAGCCATCAAGGCAAGTGCAACGGATATTCCGGTGCTCTATGTAAATATGACTTTGAAAAGCGATGCTTCCTATCAGGAGGCAAACGAACAGCAATTCCTGGATATGTGCGAACTGGCGGAGAATGTAGTGAAACGCCGTATCGAGCAACTGCCCGAAGTAGCCATGGCGGATATAACCGGAGTGCCGGGACGCCTCTTGCAGATTGTCCCCGACAAGGATAAACTGGCAATGACGGGTATCAGTGTGGAAGATATAGAGAATGCGCTGGCTGCCAATAATGTAGAGCCCGGAAGTATGTTGGTCAGGGATGGATATTACGAATACAATATCCGCATAGCAACCTTGCTGCGTACGCCGGAAGATGTAAAGAATATCTATATTCGCAAAGGGGAACGCATCTTGCAATTAAAAGAACTTTGTAAAGTAGATATTGTTTCGCAAAAAGAGGTGGGACGCTCTGTATCCGGAGGGAAAAGGGCGGTAACTTTGGCTATCATTAAGCAGAGCGATGAGAATATGGATGAAATGAAAGCGAAGTTGAAAGAAACGACAGATTACTTTGCTTCCCTGTATCCCGATATTGAGTTCAGCGTGAGTCGCAACCAGACGGAATTATTGGACTATACCATCTCGAATTTGCAGCAGAATTTGTCTTTGGGCTTCCTGTTTATCTTTATTGTTGCCGTATTGTTCCTGGGGGATGTGCGTTCACCGCTGATTATCGGTATCAGCATGGTTACTTCCATTGTGATTACTTTCTTTTTCTTCTATTTCTGCCATGTGTCGCTCAATGTAATTTCACTTTCGGGCTTGATACTGGCAGTAGGTATGATGATAGACAGTGCCATTATCGTAACGGAAAATATATCCCAGTATCGGGAACGGGGATATTCTCTGAGACGATCTTGTGCTGCCGGTACTACGGAAATGATTACGCCGATGCTGAGTTCTTCGCTGACAACGATTGCCGTATTCGTTCCCTTGATTTTTATGAGTGGCATTGCCGGAGCTATCTTTATGGATCAGGCGTTTTCCATAACGGTGGGGTTGATGATTTCTTATGTTACGGGTATTATGCTGTTGCCGGTTCTGTATCTGTTATTCTATAAGACAGGAATCCGTGGAAAGAGTTTCTTGTCCAAGCGTTTTGATAATCTGTTGAAGAACGAATGGTTGGAAGGCTTTTATGACAAAGGCATTGATTGGGTATTCTCTCATAAAAAGATTTGTATGTTGGGTACATTGGCTACCCTTCCGCTATGCGTGTTCCTTTTCTATTTTATGGAGAAAGAACGGATGCCCCAGATTGATCAAAACGAACTGGTGGCGCGTGTGGAATGGAATGAGAATATTCATGTAGATGAAAACAACCGCCGGGTGGATAATTTAATGAAGCTGGTGGATGATAAGGTAATAGAGCATACGGCATACGTGGGTATGCAGGATTATATTTTGAATGGAGGAAGTGAACTCTCATCCACTGAATCAGAGCTTTATTTCAAGACGGAGACTCCGGCGGGAATCGCTCCTTTGCAGGAAGTATTGGAACAGGAGTTGAAAGAGAAATATCCGTTGGCGGTAGTGACTTTCTCGCCTCCTGAAACGATCTTCGAGAAGCTGTTTGTGACGGGAGAGGCGGATGTTGTTGCCGAACTTCATACAGCAAACAAGTCGCGGGCACCGGAGGCGGAACAGTTGCAGCTGTTGGAAAAGCAAATTACGCAAGCCGCGGAAAAAGCGCCTACAGGCATTGCTTTCCGCAATCAGATGAATCTGATCGTGAACCGGGAGAAGTTACTATTATATAAGGTATCTTATGAGGAACTGACGCGGGTGCTACGCACGGCTTTCAAGGAGAATAAAGTTTCTACCTTGCGTTCTTATCAGCAACACCTGCCTATCGGCATTGCCGGAGAAGAAAAGAGTGTGAACCGGGTGCTGGCCGAGACATTGGTACGGACCATGCCCAATGACAATGGGCAAGTGAACTATATTCCGCTGAATCAATTGGTGACAGTTGTTCCTGCAGAGGATTTAAAGAGCATCACGGCAGGAAAGAATGGCGAGTACATTCCTTTGAGTTTTTATGAGGTAAAGGATGCGCCTGCACTGATGTCGAAAGTGAAACAGGTGGTAGGAGAAGATAAAGACTGGGAAGTGGATTTCTCCGGTAGCTTCTTCTCCAATGAAAAGATGATGGGAGAATTGACCGTTATTCTGTTTGTTTCCCTCTTGCTGATGTATTTCATCCTTTGTGCACAGTTTGAAAGTTTCCTACAACCGCTTATCGTCTTGCTGGAAATCCCCATTGATACGGCTTTTGCTTTGATTGCTTTGTGGATATGCGGACATACGCTGAACCTGATGTCTGCCATCGGTATCATTGTAACTTGCGGTATTGTGGTGAATGACTCTATCTTGAAACTGGATACGATCAATGAATTGAGAAAGACGGGCGTACCTTTGGTAGAGGCTATCCATACGGCGGGGAAGCGCAGGTTGAGAGCGATTATTATGACTTCACTGACTACTATTTTTGCGATGGTTCCGTTACTGTTTACTTCGGATATGGGATCGGAAATGCAGAAACCGCTATCTATTGCCATGATTGGCTCTATGGTGGTGGGAACATTGGTCAGTTTGTTTATCATTCCTTTGATTTATTGGTTTATATATAGAAAACATGACAAGAATGAAGCACATTAGTATATGGATAATAGGATGCCTTTTATCAATCGGGGTAAAGGCACAGCAGGTAGTGAAACTGGATTTGCAGCACACCATAGAAATTGCCAATGACAGTTCATTGTCCGCTTTCAGATACCAGAATCTCTATTTGTCGGGCTATTGGGAGTTCCGCACTTACAAGGCAAACCGTCTGCCTAGCCTGACTTTGAACCTGACTCCGGCACAATATTACCGGAATATCACCCAACGCTATGACTCGAATGAGGACTTGGATGTGTATCGTGAACAGCAGATGTTCAGTGCTTCGGGCGGTCTGAGCATCAAGCAGAACCTGGACTGGACAGGCGGTACTTTCTATATTGACTCGGAACTGGACTTTATGCGTAACTTTGGCGATGCCAAGTCTACCCAATACTCCAGTGTTCCTGTGCGTGTGGGTTATCAGCAGAGCCTTTTAGGTTATAATGCTTTCCGTTGGGATCGTAAGATAGAACCGTTAAAGTACGAAAAGGTAAAGAAGCAGTTTATCTATAACACTGAGATGGTATCGGAAGAAGCGGTGACCTACTTCTTTACATTGGCAATGGCGCAGGCCGATTACCGGTTGGCACAGGAAAATGTGGCTTCCAGTGATACACTGTATAGCATCGGGTTGCAACGCCATAAGATAGCGGCCATTTCACGTGCTGATTTATTGACCCTCCAACTGGATAAAGTCAATGCACACAATACTTTGCAGAATGCACAAATCGCTTTAAAGCGGGCAATGTTCTCCTTGGCTTCCTTCCTTAATCTGGATAAGAATACTCAAATAGAATTGGATATTCCCGCACGTCCCACAGGCAGGATGATTCCGGTAGACGAGGCGCTGATGAAGGCAAAAGAGAATAATCCCACTTTCCTGGAACAACGGCAGAATGTGTTGGAAGCGGAGCAGAATGTGGACAAAACCAAGAAAGAATCACGTTTCAATGCCAGTATCAACGCCAGTGTAGGTTTCAACCAGGTAGCGGACAAACTGGGTGATGCATACAGGCATCCTTTACAGCAGGATTTGGTATCGGTCAGCGTATCCATCCCGTTAGTGGACTGGGGAGTGCGGAAAGGTAAATACAATATGGCGAAGAATAACCTGAATGTGATAAAGATAGCTGCCCGCCAAGAAGAACTGAGCGTGGAGGAAGAAGTAATCATGACAGTGAATGACTTCAATATTCAGCAAAGCCTGATCACCAGTGCGGAAGAAGCTTTGGATCTTGCCGTGATGGCCTATGAACAGACCCGTCAACGCTTTATCATCGGAAAGGCGGATGTGAACAGCCTGACTCTTTCCCTGAACCGCCAGCAGGAAGCACAGAAGAATTATATTTCGGCTTTGCAGAACTATTGGTTGAACTATTACAAGATACGCAAACTGACGTTGCATGATTTTGAATCCGGTTTTTCACTGTCGGATAAGTTTGATTTTAATGCAGGACTATATAAATAATGAGTAACCCCCGTAACCTGTCATCGTTTACCTTGATAGTGACTTTTGTCTGTCTGTCACTTATCGGGTTGGTATTGGTACCGATGTTGCCGGTAAAGCTGGCTCCGTCACGTACCTTGCCGGGACTGACTATTTCATTCAACATGCCGGGCAATGCATCCCGGGTGATAGAAGCTGAGGTGACAAGCAAGCTGGAATCCATGCTTGCCAGGGTGAAAGGGATTAAGAATGTCAATTCCACTTCGGATAACGGCAGTGGCTACATTACGCTGGAACTGGATAAGCACGCGGATATAGATGCCGCCCGCTTTGAAGTCTCCACCATTATCAGGCAGACATGGCCGCAGTTGCCTGAGGGAGTGAGTTATCCGCAAATCAGTATGCGTCGTTCAGACGAAAAGGCATCCAGGCCTTTTATCACTTATACTTTGAATGCTCCTGCCAATCCTATCTTGATACAACAGTATGCCGAGGAGAATATCAAGCCGGTATTGGGGCAGTTGAAGGGCGTTTATAAGGTGGATTTGAACGGAGCCACGCCCATGGAGTGGCAGTTGGAATATGACAGTGAGCAATTATCGCGTTTGGGAATTACTTTGTCTGCCGTGCAACTGGCTATAAACCGGCATTATGAAAAAGAATTCCTGGGAGTATGTTCCATAGAAAAAGGGGCGGATGGCAGAGAGTGGATCAGGTTGATGCGCACCTCTACCGAGAAAGAAATGGAGTTTGAACCGTCTGCCATTCAGTTGGAAGCAGGAGATGGGACGATGGTTACTCTGGATAAGTTGATAAAGGTAAAGCATGTGGAGGAGCGTCCGCAAAGTTATTACCGCATCAATGGATTAAACTCAATCTACCTGTATGTCACAGCCGAAGAAACTGCCAACCAGTTGAAACTGAGCAGTGAGGTGAAGCAACTGATGGGAGAGTTGCAGCAGAAAATGCCTGCCGGATATGAAGTGCATATCAGTTATGACGCCACGGAATACATTCAGAAGGAACTGGATAAGATTTATTTCCGTACCGGGTTGACGGTGTTGATCCTGTTGCTGTTTGTGGCATTGATTACACGGAACCTTCGTTATCTGTTCCTGATAGTTACCAGCCTTACGGTCAATATAGCGGTAGCGGTTATCTTTTATTATGCATTCGGGCTGGAGATGCAGCTTTATTCGTTGGCGGGCATCACCATTTCCTTGAATCTGGTAATAGACAATACGATTGTGATGACGGATCATATTCTGCATCGTCGTAACCTGAAGGCATTCGTGTCAGTGCTGGCGGCTACGCTGACTACCATTGGCGCATTAGTTATCATCTTCTTTCTGGATGAAAAGATACGCCTGAACTTGCAGGACTTTGCTGCGGTGGTTATTATCAATCTGGCTGTGTCACTGTTTGTTGCCTTGTTCTTTGTCCCCTCTATGATTGATAAGATAGGGTTGGAAAAGAAGACACGGAAACGCAGACGCATAAGATTTACTTGGTTGCGGCATACATTTGCAAAACGAATGGCGGTGTATTTCACCCGTTTCTATCAAGGGATGATTTACTATCTGTGTCGTTTTCGGGTAATAGCCTGTTTGGCATTGCTGCTGGGATTCGGTTTGCCGGTATTTATGTTGCCCGAGAAACTGGAAGGAGAGGGCAAATGGACGGAATATTATAATAAGGTCTTTGATAATCCTACTTATAAAGAGAAGATAAAGCCGGTGGTAAACAAAGCACTGGGAGGCAGTTTGCGTCTTTTTGTGGAAAAGGTGTACGAAGGCAGTTATTTCAATCGCGATGAGGGGGAAGTGGTACTTTCCGTATATGCCACTTTGCCGAATGGCAGTACCTTGGAACAAATGAATGCTTTGATTAAGAAGATGGAAACTTACCTGAGTGACTTTAAGAAAATAAGGCAGTTCCAGACCTATATCTATAGTGCACGGCAAAGTAATATCCAGATTTATTTCACCAAAGAGAACCAGCGGAGTGGATTTCCTTATGCACTAAAGGCAAACATTATCAGCAAGGCATTGACGCTGGGAGGCGGAAGTTGGGGCGTGTATGGTTTGCAGGATCAGGGATTCAGTAACGATGTGCGCGAGAGTGCCGGAAGTTTCCGGGTGAAATTATATGGCTATAATTATGATGAGCTGACTTATTGGTCGGAACGGTTGAAAGAAAAATTGTTGATGCACCGCCGTATCAAGGAGGTGACTGTCAATTCCGAGTTTTCATGGTGGAAGGATGATTATAGTGAGTTCTATCTGGACTTGGACAAGCAGAAGATGGCAAAGGAGAATGTGACGGCTACCCAGTTGTTTACTGCTTTGCGTCCGGTGTTTGGCAGGGATATTTATTGTGGTAATGTGATGTTTGACAATCAGTCTGAACAATTAAAACTGTCTTCTTTGCAGGGGCAGCAATATGATGTGTGGGGATTGGTGAATATTCCGCTTGCCATCAATGGGCATTCCTACAAATTGGCGGATTTTGCTACGGTACAGAAAGGGCAATCTCCCCAAAAGGTAGCGAAAGAGAACCAGCAATATCGGCTTTGCCTGCAATATGAATATATCGGTTCGTCCGAACAGGGAAGAAAACTATTGAAGAAGGACTTGGAGGAATTTAATAAGGTATTGCCCATGGGCTATACTGCCGAGAATGATCAGGATTATTGGACATGGAATAAGAAAGATAACCAGCAATATGCCTTGTTACTGATTGTGATTGCCATCATCTTCTTTACTACCAGCATTCTGTTCAATTCATTGAAGCAGCCTTTGGCTATTATCTTTGTCATACCTATTTCGTATATTGGCGTGTTCCTTACATTCTATCTTTTCGGATTGAACTTCGATCAAGGCGGCTTTGCTTCCTTTGTATTGCTTTGCGGTATTACGGTGAATGCCAGTATCTATATATTGAATGAGTATAATGCCATTCGTAAGCGTTACCCGTTGTTGCTGCCGGTACGTGCCTTTACCAAAGCATGGAATTCCAAGATCGTTCCTATTTTCCTGACGGTGGTTTCTACTATCCTGGGATTCATTCCTTTTATGTTGGGCGAAGGGAAAGAGGCTTTCTGGTTTCCGTTGGCGGCGGGGACTATCGGCGGGTTGGTAATGTCGGTAATAGGCATCTTCCTGTTCCTTCCTATCTTCTCGTTGAAGAGATTTAAAAAGAAGAAGGTAACGACGAAGGCTCACGATTAGTAACGTCAAGGCTCACACGTTACTAATGTGTAGACCTCGACATTAGTAACGTGTGAGGCCTGATGTTACTAAAGTTCCAATAAAAGGTTATTTAAAAGCCTTCACACATCATACACCCCATATAGCCCTGTTGTATAAATTAGAAAGATAATCTGATATTTCCTTTTCTTTCTCGTGATAAGTGTTTACTTTTGTTGCTAGAAAAAACATTAAATAAATATCATCTAATACTCACTAATCATGTTAACTCAAATTATTAACGGCAAAATCTTTACCCCGCAAGGTTGGCTGGAAGAAGGCTCCCTGCTGATACGGGATAATAAAATATTAGAAGTGACCAACTGTGACCTTGCCCTGATCGGTGCCAAACTAATTGATGCCAAAGGAATGTATATCGTGCCCGGCTATGTGTGTATGCATGCCCATGGCGGCGGTGGACACGACTTTACGGAATGTACGGAAGATGCTTTCCGCACCGCTATCAAGGCACATCAGAAACATGGGGCAACCAGTATTTTCCCTACTTTGTCTTCTTCTCCTTTCTCGGAAATCCGCAAGGCGGTAGCTATTTGTGAAAAGCTGATGGGCGAAAAAGATAGTCCTGTATTGGGATTGCATGTAGAAGGGCCTTATCTGAACCCCAAAAGAGCAGGCGAGCAATTTGCCGGAAAACTGAAGAATCCCGATAAAGAAGAATATACCTCTTTGTTGGAGAGCACCAACTGCATCAAGCGTTGGGATGCCTCCCCCGAATTGCCGGGTGCTCTCGATTTTGGTCGTTATCTGAAGTCAAAAGGCATTTTGGCAGCAGTTTCTCACACGGAGTCAGAGTACGAAGGAATAAAGGCGGCTTTTGAAGCAGGATTTACCCATACGGCGCATTTCTATAATGGTATGCCGGGCTTCCATAAGTGCCGTGAGTATAAATATGAAGGAACCGTGGAAAGTGTTTATCTGACGGATGGCATGACCATTGAACTAATTGCCGATGGCATCCATTTGCCTTCTACTATCCTGAAACTGGCTTACAAACTGAAAGGAGTGGAGAAAACTTGTTTGGTAACAGATGCTTTGGCTTATGCGGCAGCCGAAGGAATGGAAATAACAGATCCGAATGTGATTATAGAAGATGGCGTGTGCAAAATGGCGGATCATTCTTCTTTGGCGGGAAGTATTGCTACTATGGACGTATTGGTGCGTACCATGGTAAAGGCAGGAATCTCTGTAGCAGATGCTGTACGCATGGCCTCTGAAACTCCGGCACGCATCATGGGCGTGGATGACAGGAAAGGTTCATTGGAAAAAGATAAAGATGCCGATGTGCTGATTCTGGATCGCGACCTCAATATCCGTTCTGCTTGGGCTATGGGGCATTTGATAGAAGAAACGAATACTTTATTCTAAATAGGCTTTCCAATCAAAGGGAAAACTCTCTTGATTGTTTGAAAAGGATGTCTTGATTGTTTCGCGAAACTCTCAAGACATCTTTTTTTGTGTTTAACTCGTCATTCTCAACAGGATTTGCTACATTTGCAACTTGTTAAAATGTGAACCAAATAATAAAGGCGATATGAACGAAGATTTTAAGAAGGACATAAAGAAAGCCTGTGAAGTGATGCAGAAGGGGGGAATCATACTTTACCCTACTGATACCATTTGGGGAATAGGTTGCGATGCAACTAATCCGGAGGCCGTAAAACGAGTGTATGAGATAAAGAAACGTGCTGATAGCAAAGCGATGCTGGTACTGGTGGACAGCACGGTAAAAGTGGATTTTTATGTGAGTGATGTTCCGGCAGTGGCATGGGATTTGATAGAATTTGCCACCAAACCACTAACCATCATATATGATGGTGCCCGCAATCTGGCAGATAATCTGCTGGCCGAGGACGGCAGCGTGGGTATCCGCGTCACCGGTGAAGAATTCTCTAAGCAACTTTGTTTCCGTTTCCGCAAGGCCATTGTGTCTACTTCTGCCAATATCAGCGGTCAGCCATCACCTGCCAACTTCAGTGAAATCAGTGAGGAAGTAAAACAGGCGGTAGACTATATTGTGGGGTATAGACAAGAAGAAACCGGCCATCCTAAACCGTCCAGCATTATCAAACTGGGTAAAGGTGGAGAAGTGAAGATTATTAGAGAATAAGATAAAAATGGACGCAATTATAGAAGATAAAAAGAGTTTGTTGCGGCGCTTCATCCTATGGCGCGAAAAAAAGATAAAGGAAAAACATTTCATTCTTATTCTTAGTTTTCTAGTCGGTATCTTTACGGCTCTTGCCGCGTGGTTCTTGAAGTTCTTGGTAGAATGGATTAAGGAATTCCTGACAGAGAACTTTGATTCTACAGGTGTCAACTGGCTGTACTTGGTATATCCGGTTATCGGTATCTTTTTAACAGGATTGTTTATTCGTTACATCGTGAAAGATGACATCGGTCATGGTGTAACGAAGATTCTATATGCTATTTCCCGTCGTCAGAGTCGCATCAAGCGGCATAATACCTGGACATCCATGATAGCCAGTGCCATCACCATCGGATTTGGTGGGTCAGTAGGAGCGGAGGCGCCTATCGTATTAACCGGCTCGGCTATCGGTTCCAATCTGGGAAGTGCTTTTAAGATGGAACATAAGACTCTGATGCTATTAGTGGGTTGTGGTGCTGCCGGAGCCGTGGCAGGTATCTTCAAGGCGCCGATTGCCGGATTGGTATTTACGCTGGAAGTGCTGATGATTGATTTGACAATGGCTTCTCTGTTACCTTTGCTGGTTTCGTGCGTCACGGCGGCTACGGTATCCTACATAATGACCGGTTCGGAGGCAATGTTTAAATTCCACATGGATGAGGTGTTTACGATGGAACGCATTCCTTCCGCCATCTTACTGGGTATTGCATGCGGATTGGTATCACTCTATTTTACGCGTGTCATGAACTGGGTGGAAAATATATTCCGCCGTTACAATAGTCCCTATGTAAAACTGGCTATTGGCGGTGCAATGCTGAGTGTCTTGATTTTCCTTTTCCCACCACTATATGGTGAAGGATATGATACTATCAACCTGTTGCTGAACGGTATATCCAACCATGACTGGAATACGGTAATGAACAACTCTATCTTTTATGGGTTTGATGATTTATTACTGGTATATCTGGCTATGATTATACTTTTCAAGGTATTTGCTTCCAGTGCAACGAATGGCGGTGGCGGTTGTGGTGGTATCTTTGCCCCCAGTTTGTTCTTGGGGTGTATCACCGGATTTATATTCGCTCACTTTTGCAATGAGTTCCATATCGGCCCGTATATACCGGAAAAGAATTTCGCTTTACTGGGTATGGCGGGACTAATGTCGGGAGTCATGCATGCTCCGTTGACGGGAATCTTCCTGATAGCCGAGTTGACCGGAGGATATGATTTATTTCTCCCGTTGATGATGGTATCTGTCAGTTCCTATCTTACCATCATGATCTTCGAGCCGCATAGCATTTACTCCATGCGTTTGGCAAAGAAAGGGGAGTTGCTGACTCATCATAAAGATAAGGCTGTATTGACTTTGATGAACATAGACAGTGTGGTTGAAACAGATTTTGAGGAAGTCAGCCCGGATATGGATTTAGGGGGGATGGTGAGAGTCATTTCTCAGGCAAGGCGTAACCTGTTTCCTGTGGTGGATGCGAAAGGTGAGTTGCTGGGAATTGTGATTCTGGATGATATTCGTAATATCATGTTCCGTCAGGAATTGTATCATCGCTTCACGGTGGAAAAATTCATGGTTTCTCCTCCTGCACGTATCTATGTCAATGATTCGATGGAGGAAGTGATGAAGAAATTTGATGATACGAAGGCATGGAATCTGCCTGTGATTGACGAAGAAGGAAAATATAAAGGATTTGTTTCTAAATCGAAGATATTCAACTCCTACCGTCAGGTATTGGTTGATTTCTCTGAAGATTAAATAATGTAAGTGTATGGAAAAGAAAGATTTGCGAATTGTATATATGGGTACTCCCGACTTTGCGGTGGAGAGCCTGAAACGATTGGTAGAAGGAGGTTATAACGTGGTGGGTGTAATCACAATGCCCGACAAGGCAGTGGGACGTCATGCCAGTGTGTTGCAACCCAGTCCGGTAAAGCAATATGCCGTTTCACAAGGATTGCGCGTACTTCAGCCCGAAAAATTGAAAGATGAAGCATTTGTAGAAGAACTCCGTTCTCTGCAAGCCGATTTGCAGATTGTTGTCGCTTTCCGTATGCTTCCTGAGGTTGTTTGGAATATGCCTCGTTTGGGTACATTCAATCTGCATGCCTCTTTATTGCCTCACTACCGGGGAGCTGCTCCCATCAACTGGGCTGTAATCAATGGAGATACGGAAACAGGTATCACCACTTTCTTCCTGAAACATGAAATTGATACAGGTGAGATTATCCAGCAAGTGCGTGTACCCATTGCAGATACTGATAATGTAGAAATAGTACATGATAAACTGATGAATCTGGGTGGAGAACTGGTATGTGAAACTGTGGATGCCATTCTGAACGGAACAGTGAAGCTTATCCCTCAAGAAGAATTGATTCAGCCGGATACAGACTTGCGTCCGGCACCGAAAATCTTTAAAGAGACTTGCCGTATAGACTGGAACAAGGGTGTGAAACAGATCTATGACTTTATCCGTGGCCTTTCCCCTTATCCTGCTGCGTGGACTGAACTATGCATGTCTGATGGCACTCGCTCCGTATTGAAAATCTATGAAACGGAAAAAATTTTCACTTCACATGATATGAAGATAGGAGATATCCGTACAGACTCGAAAACAACTTTCCAAGTAGCCGTGAAGGACGGTTTTCTCAATGTCCTTTCCTTGCAACTGGCAGGGAAGAAACGCATGGGTGTGGCCGATTTCTTGAGAGGTTACCGGTCTTCGGACAATAACAAGGTAGAATAAAAAGAATAAGAGATAAGAGAAAGCGGCTGCATCAAAACATTTTTTGATACAGCCGCTTGTGTTACAATAAGATAGACAAGGAGTTAGTTAAGAATCATTTAATTTTTGTGTTGGACATTGCTTCCCAATCGAATTGGAAGTCTGCTGATTTACTATTATTATAGCCTATTGTAACAGTCTTTTCGCCACTGTATATGGATTTATACTTTATTTTAAATCCTTTCAATGTACCTTCTTTATAACCCGGTGCACTTGATAAAGGGAAAGATACAAAGCTTGAAGAACTAAGATTCTCCTGCCTGTCACCTTCTGCATTATGACGTAATTCTACAGAAAGATACCCGTCAGAGTCAGGAACTGCACCGGCTTTTGCTACCAAACTAATTCTGTGTTTGATGCTAATATCAGAACCTAATATTTGGAATTGTAGCGTCAAATGGGTCTTACCGATATTATAAGAGATATAATTAATAACATCATCTCCAAAAACATCTTCCTGTTCTTCCTTTAATATGTCTATGTCCTTGGTCAATATTTTGTATAAAGTTGTAATCTGTATGTACGGAGCTTTACTATTGCTGCTTCCATTGGGGCTCTCTGCACCTCTGTAAGTATAGAATATACGTTGCCCTTTATTGTTGGCATCATTTTGAGTTAATATTTCGGGATTGGTAACATAAGCCGTTCCCTCATTGTCACTTTCAATGATGGCTTCACCGGGAACCTTGCTTGGAGTAACCACAGTGGCTAAAGCGGCATTGACCGGTATACTATTGGATATATCGTATAAATTATCATCGTAGTCATCCAGACATGACTGCATGGATGGAATCATCATAATCAGTGTTACAATAGCAATTATCGTTTTAAATCTTTTCATTTTCTCAGCTTATTGAATCCGTTTCTGTGAGTAAAATGCGAAGGTGATGAGTTTACTGCTTATAAAAGTGTTAAATCTGCTTAAGCAAAAATTTTATTCTATCAGATGCAGTATTTTTGCAGTCTCATCATTTACTCTATAAAGAAGTGTCACAAACAATGAATGAAACAGAATTGGTGGAACGTTGCGGCAAGGGCGATAACCTTGCACGCAAGCAATTGTATGAGCGTTATGCCGGACAATTGATGGCCATTTGTGTTCGTTATACAGGTGACAGGGAGGTGGCACAAGACGTTCTGCATGATGGATTCTTGAATATATTTCGTTCATTCGGTCAATTTACTTATAAAGGAGAGGTCTCTTTGAAAACATGGTTGGCACGCGTTATGGTGAATGAAGCATTGGGCTACCTGCGAAAGAAATCTTCGGCAAACCAGCAGGAAGTAATAGTAGAAGAATTGCCCGATGTAGCAGACGGGGACGATGACGACTTTGAACAAATACCCCAATCGGTCTTGATGCAATTTATAAAAGAACTTCCGGATGGATACAGAACCGTTTTCAATTTATATGTATTAGAAGATAAAGGACATAAGGAGATTGCTGAAATGTTGGGAATAACAGAGCATACCTCGTCATCCCAATTATATAGAGCCAAAACCTTATTGATGAAAAAAATAAATGAATATAGAAAGAGGATATAGGAATGGAAAAAAAAGATAAATGGATAAAGAATTTCCGCAATCGGATGGAGGATTATTCGGAGCCGGTTCCTGCTGATCTTTGGGGACAGTTGGAAAAGGAATTGGATACACCCAAAGTGATTCCGATGTGGCGCCGTTGGCAGGCAGTGGCAGCTATTGCTTTGCTGGTGGTAGTGTCTTCATTGACGGTATGGTTCTGGCAGTCGCCTTCGGCAGGCTACATAGAACAGCAGTCGGCGGAGTTAAATTCGTTGCGCCAACCGGATGAACTGATACCTGCTCCGACTACTCCTGAGCAGCCTATGGCCCAGGTTGTTCCTGCAACTCCTTCTACAAGAACCCAGCGTGTAAAGGTTGCCCCGGCTGCTATATTAGGGGAATCACAGGCTGTGCCAGAGGTTGTGACGAATGAAATAACAGATGAAAAACAAACAGAAGCGTATAACAGGGAAGAAAAAAAGGCGGAAGAAGTTGTAGCGGCTGAAACCCAACAGCAACCTGCTGCCAAAAAAACTTATTCGAGCCATAAAAGTAATTATGCTTATATCGCTCCCCGTAAGAGCAAAGATAAAAACTGGGCTATCGGGCTTTCTGCCAGTAACGGAGCGTTAGCTTCTTCTAATAGTGTGGACGGATATCTGCCTACCCGCGGAGTCAGAAGTGCACAATTAAATTCTTATGAAGCAGGAATCAGGGCGACAGAGATTGACCAGGTGATGTTCAATAATATATCGGAAGGTAATGCTAAATCGGATATAAAGCATCATATGCCCGTCACTTTCGGCGCTTCTGTCCGTTTTGACCTGGATGATAAATGGGCTATAGAAACAGGTTTGACCTATACAATGCTTTCTTCCGAATGGCGCTCAGGGACCAAAGAAAATTATTATGGTGAGGAGCAAAAGCTACACTATGTAGGTATTCCTTTGAAAGTGAACCGTGAGATATGGAGCAACAAGTGTTTTGAGGTATACGCTTCGGCAGGTGGTGCTGTGGAAAAAAGTGTGTCGGGCAAGCTGCATACCACTTATGTAGTCAGTGGAGATAAATCCCAAACTAGTGGAACAGAAGATGTGAAGGTGAAACCGCTGCAATGGTCATTGTCTGCTGCGGCAGGTGCACAGTTCAAGATTACCGATAAACTGGGTATCTATGCAGAGCCGGGTGTCGTTTATTATTTCGATGATGGAAGCAATGTTACTTCTATCCGTAAAGAGCACCCGTTCAATTTCAATATACAGCTTGGTGTGCGTTTAACTTTGCCAAAATAAAATAAACTTTTTCACTGCTCTTATCTAAAATATGGCTATCTTTGTTCTATATTATATGAATAAGAACAGTGAATGATGAATAAACCTCTGATATCCCCGTCTTTGCTATCTGCCAACTTCGCTAATTTACAGGCAGATATAGAGAAAATAAATCGTAGTGAAGCCGATTGGCTGCATATCGATGTAATGGATGGTGTGTTTGTGCCCAATATATCCTTTGGCTTTCCCGTATTGAAATTTGTTGCCGAGTTGTCCCAAAAACCTTTGGATGTGCATTTAATGATTGTCAGTCCCGAGAAATTCATCAAGGAAGTGAAAGACTTGGGAACGATGATGATGAATGTGCATTATGAGGCTTGTGTGCATCTGCACAGGGTAGTGCAACAGATTAAAGATGCCGGAATGAAAGCGGCAGTAACATTGAATCCTTCTACTCCTGTGGCAATGCTGGTTGATATTATCCGCGATGTGGATATGGTGTTGTTGATGAGTGTGAATCCCGGTTTTGGTGGACAAAAGTTCATTACCCATACATTAGATAAAGTAAGGGAATTGCGTGAACTGATAGCCCGTACAGGTTCCCGGGCATTGATAGAAGTGGATGGCGGAGTGAATCTGGAAACAGGAAAACAGCTTGTTGAGGCTGGTGCGGATGTGTTGGTAGCGGGAAATGCTGTGTTCAAGGCTCCCGATATGCTAGACATGATACACCAATTGAAATCCCTTTGATTCTTTTAAAGAGCAGAAGTGCGAAATGTAACGGCTTTGAAGCCTTATCCCATATTCCGGTTGACTATTCCTTTAGTCGCCGGAATTTTTTTATCCGATGCGGTATTTCATGGTACTTTGCCTGTGGATGGTTTCAGAATAGCTATATGCGTGCTGCTGGTGGGGATATTTGTCATGGTGAAGCGACAGAAATATACCTTTCGTTGGTTATTCGGAAGCATGGCTTTTTTTGTTCCTTTTTTGCCTGGGGGCTTTGTTGGTACAGCATAAGTGGGAACAGGTAGCATATGAATGGCCTTCCGAAAAGAATGTATATGAAGGTGTTATCATGGAAACTCCACAGGAAAAGGTAAAAACTTATCTTTGTAAATTGCATATAGATAGAAGAATGTCCATAGGTAATGCAATTCCTGTAGATCGTACCTTATTAATATATATAGCGAAGGACAGCCTCTCGAAAAAGCTGCGATGTGGTGAGCATTTGCGTTTTTATGCTCGTGTAGCTCAGCCGCCTCCTACAGATATTCCCGGAGAATTTGATTATGCGACTTACTTGTTCCGGAAACAAATTAGTGGAACTGCCATAGTCTTTTCCGGTTACTGGCAGGCGACAGGAGTACGTAAACCTTTGACTCTTATGCAACAAGCAAATGCTTGGCGTGGAAGAATACTGGACTGCTATAAGCAGTGGGGCTTTTCCGGAGATGAATTTGCCGTACTGTCCGCTTTGACTGTAGGATATAAGGAAGAATTGAGTGATGAGTTACAGGAAACATATCGGGTAGCAGGGGTTAGCCACATATTGGCTTTATCGGGAATGCACGTAGCCATCTTGTGGGGATTGCTGGGATGGGTGATGCGTCCATTGGACAAAAGACGGTCATTGCGATGGGTGAAATGTTTACTCATTATTCTGTTATTATGGGGATTTGCTTTCCTGGTAGGTTTGCCTGCTTCGGTGATAAGGGCGGTAGTGATGTGCATGTTGATGACCGTGGCTCAGGCAGCAGGCGGACGTGCCCTTTCCCTGAATACACTGGCGATAGCTGCATTCTTTATGTTGCTTTATAATCCCTTTTATCTGTTTGATGTTGGCTTTCAGCTTTCATTTCTGGCCGTATTCTCTATTCTGATGATTTATCCGGCCATCTTTCATTGTTGGACTGTCTATCATCCGGTGTTGCGCTATGTATGGGGAGTGATGGCGGTTTCACTGGCTGCACAGTTGGGTACGGCTCCATTGGTCATTTATTATTTTTCTCATTTTCCCATTCATTTCTTGTTGGCAAATCTAATGGTTGCGCCGCTTGCTTTTCTGATTATTTATGGGGCGGTGGCTGTCTTCTTGCTTTCTCCTTTTGAAATGATTCATGTATGGGTGGTGAAAGGATTGAACGGTTTATTGTGGTTGTTGAACAACAGTATGCAATGGGTGGAACATTTGCCTTTGGCGCAATCCGGGGAAGTTCATTTTTCAGTAATGCAGGTTTGTCTTTTGTATTTGTTATTATCTTTGCTATTGGGGTATCAGTTAAGGCATTCTCGCAAGTTACTGGTTGCTATCTTGTTGGGAATCAATTTATTTACGGTTGTAGGCTTATATCAAACTCATTATTACAAGGAAGAACCCCAACTTATTCTGTCGCATTCGCAAGTGAAAAATTTTCCACCTGCCGAGATGTGGCAGCAAGATAGTATTTATCGCTATAAAGGAAAAACAGTATGCTTATTAACTGATAATTACTGGCAAAATAAAGCATCAGATCATTTGCTGGATATTGATTATATATACCTCTGCAGAGGCTATCAGGGAAAGATTGCTCCATTGCAAAATGTCTTCCGGATAAAGAAAATTATATTAGATACTTCCCTCAGTGACTATAAGCGTAATCGCCTGAAAGAAGAATGTAAGAGTTTGAATTTAGATTATATTGACCTGTCGGTGAAAGGTTCTTACCGTATTCTTCTGTGAATAAAGAATTAATTCGTAAATTTGCCGTTTCAAAAGAAAGAAATTATATATGTTATCAAAAGTAATTGCGCAAGCTAATATAGACCATGCTGAAAAATGGTTTGAAAGAGCCGATAAAATAGTTATTGTTACCCATGTATCGCCGGATGGAGATGCGATAGGTTCTTCATTGGGGTTGTTTCATTTTCTGGAATCACAGGAAAAGACAGTCAATGTCATTGTTCCCAATGCTTTCCCTGATTTCCTGAGATGGATGCCGGGAGCCAAAGATATTATCCGTTATGACAAATACACGGAGTTTGCCGATAAGCTGATTAATGAGGCGGATGTTATTTGTTGTTTGGATTTCAATGCCTTATCCCGTATTGATGCCATGGCAGATGCGGTGGCAAATTCACCTGCCCGCAAGATGATGATTGACCATCACTTGAATCCTGAAGAATTTTGTAAAATTATCATTTCCCATCCCGGAATATCTTCCACTTCCGAACTGATATTCCGCTTGATCTGCCGTTTGGGATATTTTGGAGATATAACCAAAGAAGGTGCCGAGTGCATCTATACGGGGATGATGACTGATACAGGCGGTTTTACATACAACTCGAATGACCGTGAAATCTATTATATCATTAGTGAACTCTTGTCCAAGGGGGTTGATAAGGACGATATTTACCGTAAGGTCTACAACACTTATTCCGAGGGACGTTTGCGCTTGATGGGATATGTGCTTTATGATAAAATGCAGGTATTCCCCCAGTTCAATGCGGCATTGATCTGGCTGACAAAGGAGGAACAGAACAAGTTCCAGTACGTGAAAGGAGATACGGAAGGATTTGTGAACATTCCGCTTTCTATAAAGAACATAATCTTTTCCGTATTCTTGCGCGAAGATACGGAGAAGAACATGATAAAAATATCATTGCGTTCTGTCGGTACATTCCCATGCAATAAAGTAGCTGCCGAATTCTTTAACGGAGGCGGACATTTGAATGCATCGGGTGGAGAGTTTTATGGTACGATGGACGAAGCTATTGAGCTCTATAAACAGGCTTTGGTGAAGTACGAGGACCTGTTGCTGGCAAAAAAATAGTTATTTTAGTATAATTGCGTAAAAACAATATAAAAGTTAGAGGCTTATTTATTAATTTTGCCCGAAATTATAACAGAAGAAGAATGAAAAAATTAAGTATACTGTTAGCATCAGTGTTCCTCTTGGGATTAGTATTCCAGGCTTGTAATAATGGAAAAACCTATGCCGAAATGAAAGAAGAAGAAAGAGAGGCTATCAAGAGGTTTATTGAGAAAGAAGATATTAATGTAATCAGTTTCAGCCAGTTTCAGGAACAGGATTCTACCACAAATGTGGATGAGAATCAGTTTGTTCTTTTCTCGGATAATGGTGTGTATATGCAGATCATAGAAGAAGGGAATGGAGAAAAGTTGGAAGATGGACGCTATGAGGTGCTGGCCCGTTATATTGAAAAAAGAATTGTAGAAGGCGGAGCTGTGGATACACTGTCTGGCAACTTGTTTTATCCTTATCCCGAAGAAATGCAGTTAACTAAAAGCGGGAAAAACTTCTCAGCTATATTTACTCTTGGTCAAATGACGGTGTATAGTAGTGCTGTTCCATCCGGATGGTTAATTCCATTCAATTATATAAAGGTTGGTAGAGAAATCTCCGGCCGTTCTAAAATAAGGCTGATTGTTCCTCATAGTCAGGGACAAGTTGAGGCCTCTGCTTCTGTCTACCCTTGTTACTATGAAATAACTTATCAATTAGCACGATGACATTAATTAAATCAATATCCGGAATCCGCGGAACTATAGGCGGACACGTGGGGGAAGGTTTGAACCCACTGGATATAGTGAAATTCACATCAGCTTATGCAACGCTGATACGTAAGACAACCACAGTAAAAAGCAACAAAATCGTAGTAGGACGTGATGCACGCATCTCCGGCGAGATGGTGAAGAACGTAGCGTGCGGCACCTTGATGGGAATGGGCTTTGATGTAGTAAACATCGGTCTGGCATCTACACCGACTACCGAACTGGCTGTTACGATGGAAGGCGCTTGTGGCGGTATTATCTTGACTGCCAGTCACAATCCCAGACAATGGAATGCTTTGAAGCTGCTGAACGAGCATGGTGAATTCCTGAACAAAGAAGAAGGAAACGAAGTACTCAGCATTGCAGAAGCAGAAGCATTTGAATATGCTGATATAGACCATATTGGAAGCTATCGCGAAGATAATACATACAATCAGAAACATATAGACAGTGTACTGGCACTGAAGTTGGTAGATGTGGAAGCTATTCGCAAAGCTAATTTCCATGTTGCCATAGACTGTGTTAATTCAGTGGGCGGTATCATTCTTCCCGAATTATTAGAACGCTTGGGCGTGAAGAAGGTGGAAAAGCTGTATTGCGATCCTACCGGAGATTTCCAGCATAATCCCGAACCCTTGGAAAAGAACTTGGGAGACATAATGGGGTTGATGGCGAAAGGCGGTTGTGATGTAGCTTTTGTAGTAGACCCGGATGTAGACCGTTTGGCTATGATTTGTGAAGATGGCAAGATGTATGGTGAAGAATATACATTGGTAACTGTGGCGGATTATGTATTGAAACATACTCCCGGAAATACGGTTTCCAATCTAAGCTCTACCCGTGCTTTGCGTGATGTAACCCGTAAATATGGTTGCGAATACAATGCGGCTGCCGTAGGAGAAGTAAATGTAGTAACTAAAATGAGAGAAACCCATGCAGTGATTGGTGGTGAAGGTAATGGTGGAGTAATCTATCCGGAAAGCCACTGTGGACGTGATGCATTGGTAGGTATTGCCCTTTTTCTGAGTCACTTGGCACACGAAGGTAAGAAGGTAAGCGAACTGCGTGCTACTTATCCTCCTTATTTTATCGCAAAGAACCGTATAGACCTCACTCCGGAAACAGATGTCGACGCTATTCTGGCTAAAGTGAAGGAACTCTATAAGAATGAAGAAATAAACGACATAGATGGTGTGAAGATTGATTTCCCTGATAAATGGGTACATCTGCGTAAGAGTAACACCGAACCGATTATCCGCGTTTACTCCGAAGCTGCAACCATGGAAGCTGCCGACGAGATAGGACAGAAGATAATGGATGTAGTTTACAGCCTGGCAAAGTAAATTTTTGATTGATTGATATTGACCGTTGCCGTATTGAATGAGATTTTATTTCGTTTGATACGGCATCTTTTTTAAATCTAATTGAAAAACTAAATAATACGATGAAGAAAAGCCTTTTATTCGTTTGGATCTGCATAGCGTTGGTGTGCCTAATGAGTGCTTGTGGGACATCATCCGTAAAGACAAAAAAGTGGCGGTTGGTGTGGTCGGAAGACTTTAATCAGAAAGATGGTTTTGATGTGGCAACGTGGAGCAAAATACCGCGTGGAACGGCAGATTGGAAAAATTATATGTCCGACTTTGACTCATGTTATGCCCTGCGTGACGGCAATCTGGTATTGCGTGGAATGGTTAATCATACACAGAAAAATGATACGGCTCCCTATTTGACAGGTGGCGTTTATACGAAAGATAAAAAGCTGTTTACCGGGGGCAGAGTAGAAGTACGTGCCAAGTTGCAGGCAGCCAGAGGTGCATGGCCGGCTATATGGATGCTTCCTAATAATGCGGAATGGCCTAATGGAGGCGAGATAGATATTATGGAACGGCTGAATTATGATAGCATTGCTTATCAGACAGTTCATTCTTATTATACGTATAAGTTGGGACTTCAAGATACTCCTCCTCATGGGGGAATCAATCAGATTCATCCGGAAGAATATAATGTTTATTCGGTGGATATTTATCCCGATAGCCTGGTCTTTGCTATCAATCATCGGCATACCTTTACTTATCCCCGTATTGAGACGGATAAGGAAGGGCAATTCCCTTTCTATCAACCTTATTATTTGCTGATAGATATGCAGTTGGGCGGCTCCTGGGTAGGCGGGGTTGATCCGAAAGATTTACCGGTGGAGATGCAGGTGGATTGGGTAAGATATTATGAGAAGCGTTGATATTTGCACTTTCTTCGTAGGGGCGGGGGGGTGCCCGCCCGAATACATAAAGTAAACTGTTTTCGGGCGGGCAACTCCGCCCCTACGGAGATTCAATTATCTTTTTAGTTCGAATTTATATTCTGTAGGACTTTCTATAGCAAAGATACCTATTCCCCCCCTTTATATTGTTGGGAAAGATAACAGGAATTTCCAGTGGATTACTATTATCATGATCATTGTAAGCACTGGCTGCCAACAAGTACCGATATTCATTGGATGAGATAGCATAATACTGGAGAGTGGCATAGCAAGTTGTTTTTTTTATTTCATAATTCTCTGTATCCCAGGGATAAGTTGGAGCTGTCTCCAGTATCATCGTATATTGCCGATTGGAAAAATAGGCGCTACTAAATACTCTATAATAATTCTGTATAGGAGGAACAAACTCTATATTTGAATCGAAATCATTTGAACTTCCCGGTTTTCCATCCATTAGAGCCGTATCGTAATATTGGCTGACTCCCCAATAAGTATTTGTGATGATAGAGTCTTTTCTTGTTTCACGATTGACAAGATAGTAAGTATAATCTTCTTTGAACTGGACGCGATAATATTGCATTTGGGAGTTTGAAGGAATCTCTAGTTTGATTTTCAAACGGGTGTATTCGGATAGCTATAGGGAACCGTTGGAGACATTATTACCTGTTAAGCTACCTGTGCGGTGCAGAGTATCCAGTTGCAATATCCGGATGGGCTCGTGAACTATCGTTTCAGCTTCTGCTCTAAACTTACCGTCACTGGTTTCAGCTTCAATCCGGATATGATCTCCGCTATTAAAGGTGCTATGTACTTTATAATAATAGTCTTCATAACTGGTGTAAATCTCATCTTCGGAGGGATGGATGCACTCAGTGATTGTTTCAGATAATTCCCCATTGATATAAAGCCGGATGATCCCATTCTTTACTATTTGCGGAGAGTTATAATCAGATAAATTCAGATAAATAGCATTTTCTGTTTTTCCTGCATTCATCAGCGCATTGATGATGAGCTTCTGAGGTTCGTCATTGGGAATAGGACCTATCTCATTGGTGCAACTCGCCAGCAGGCAGATAAATAGTGATAGCAAGAATATCTTTTTCATCGTCTTTTAGAATTTATAAGTGTAAGAGAAAGAAGGCAGACAGGGAAGAAGTGTCAGTTTCTTTAGCACAGGTGTCTTGACTCCGGTGTTTTTGTTTTCTTTATAATCTATATATACATGGTTAGGGTTCATGGCATTATAAGCGTTGAACAGGCTGACGCTCCAAATACGTTCCCCGTGCTTGGTCTTCTTTCGGAAATTGACCCCTATATTTAGCTGATGGCTGGCAGGCAGTCGGTAATTGTTGCGGGAACTGCTGTAATTTCCTGTTACTATAAGGTTGCCGGGAGCAATCTGCATATAGTAGCCATTTGACCATAGACTACTCCCCTCCGGCAGAATGATAGTGGCTTGTTGCTTAGGCAGGGTGGCTGTGTTTCCGGATGCAAATGTCCAGGAGGCACTAAAGTCTATTCTCTGAGTTAACTGGTGGTTGAGGGTGATATTGACCGAATGTCTCCGGTCATATTTATAAGGAAAACGTTTTCCTCCATTAATTCCGTCTGGGGCAAACTTGCGGTCGGCTTTCGCCAGTGTATAACTGATCCATCCGGTGGTACGTCCGGTTTTCTTTTCCATCATAAATTCCACGCCGAAGTTCCTGCCCGTACCCATTTCTACTTTGTCTTCCCAATTTGCCGAGTTGCCGGACAAGGCACTTCCATCTTTATACTCCAATACGTTTTTCAATGCCTTGTAATAGCCCTCTATAGAAAATTCCCAGCCTCGTATGCCGGTATAGTAGCCTCCCAGGGAGAATTGACGTGACAGCATCGGGCGGATATTTTTAGTCACAGGTACCCATAAGTCGGTGGGCAATGAAATGGCGGATGAGGATAGCAAATGTACATATTGTGTCATATGCGTGTACGAAGCCTTTAAAATAAGGTCAGGACGTGCACTGAAACTTAGCGAGAGCCTTGGCTCTAGGGAAGTGTAGGTATGCTTTTGTACCTGAAAGAGTGAGAAGTGCGCACCTATATTGGCTTTCCAACGTTCGGTTGTGTTGAAATCATCTTCAGCATATAGTGAAGCCTCGTGTGAACGGACAGCTTCATGCCCTGCAATGGTGGATATTTCGTCTTGCTTTTCTTCTCCGTTTTCAGTGTGTATGAATGTATTTTGTATTTCGGGACGGAAGGTGTGATGGGTGTACTTGCCTCCGAATTTAATAAAATGTGAGGGGATAGGATGATAGTCAAAGTCGGAAATGAATCCCCAATCTTCTATTCCGGATTGGTATCGGCTGCGGAAATTCTCCTTTTGGCGGGTTGCGTCATTGTTAATACGGAAGCGGAAACGATTGTAGGATAGTGTTGTATTATTAAACAAGCGGCTATTCCATACATGATTCCAACGTATATTTCCCAAGGTGCTTCCCCAATGGATATTTTGCTTTTCTTTTTCTACAAAATCATTATAATCATAGGAATTTTTAAACATCAACTGATCTTTTCCATTATAAAAAGAGAGAAAGAGGCGGTTGCGGTCATCGAATTTGTGGTTTAGTTTGGCATTAATGTCATAGAGGTAATACCCCCCTTTGGCTTCATCATCCAGAAAAGGATTCAGGAAGAGGTCAAAGTAACTGCGGCGGGCAGAAATGATAAAGGAAGTACGGTCTTTCCAGATAGGACCTTCAAAGTGCATGCGCGAGGTGAGTAGCCCGATAGTGAAACTGCCGTGGTAATGCCGCATATCTCCGTCGTTGGTACGTACATCTACTACGGAAGAAAGGCGTCCGCCGAAACGTGCCGGGAAACTGCCTTTGTATAAATCTACTTTCTTTACTGCTTCGGGCGTAAAGACTGATAGAAAACCCAGCGTGTGGTCTACATTATATAGAGGGACACCATCCAGCAAATAAAGATTTTGGTCCGGGCTGCCACCGCGTACATACAAACCACTGGTACCTGAAATGCCTCCCTGCACGCCAGGCAGCAGTTGGATGGTTTTCAGCACATCCGCTTCACTTAGCAAGGCAGGGGTGTTTTTAATGTGGGCAAGAGGAATGCTACTGGCCCCCATCCGGCTACTTTGGATTCCAGTTTCTGGTTTATCAGATAAAATTACGACTTCTTCCAGTTGGTTGTCATTTTGTAATTGTACCGTCAGCAATGTGTCTTTGCACAGGTGCAAAGACACTTGCCGGGTGGCATAACCTATATATGAAAAGTCTAGCTTTGTGTCTCCTTCGGGCAATGTAATGCTGAAGTATCCGAATGGATTGGTGGTTGTTCCCATCTCATTCTCTCGTTCATAGATGTTGGCGCCAATCAGAGTTTCTTTAGAGATGCCATCCAGCACGTAACCGTTTAGGGTAAAATGCCGTTTGGTGGGTTGTACTTTCTCTTTTTTCAAAATGATATGCCGCTTGGTTATTTCAAAACTGATTTGTTGTCCTGCAAAAGCTTTTTGCAAGACCACTTTTAATGGTGTTTTCTTCAGGCTGAGTGTCACAGGATGCTTAAAGGCTACTTCCTCGCCATAGATAAAGGAATAGCCGGAGGCTTTCTCTATTTGGGTGACAAAATCTTTCAAGCTGCCTTGTTTCAGATGAATGCTGATGGGCATATCCGGTGTCTGTGCTTGTAGGAAAAGAGAAACTGTAAGTAACAGTATCAAGGATAAGACCTTGATACTGTACTTTTGGCAAATAAAAAAATCATTTAGTTTTTAGTTTTCTTGTTTCAATTCAATAACATTTGATGATATTGTTTTATAAGTAAAGTCTCCGATAGGAGCTAGCATTTCAAGTATTTCTTCCAGTGTTTCATCTTGTTTGAAACTTGCGTTCAGTTTATAGTTACGCAACTGCTCTCCTTCTATTTGTATCGTTACATTGAAATGATGGGATAACTGGCGGGCAATTTCTCCCATGGTAGCATTATTAAAAGATAAAATTCCATCGCGCCAACTTATTTCGTTATCGGCATCGCTATCGGAATGCATGGTCAGCATACCAGTTGCCTTGCGATAGACGGCGGTTTCGTTGGGTTTCAATATTACTTGGTTGCCGTTTTTGTTATCGCTTACGGCTACACTTCCTTCCAGGAGAGTGGTTTCTACCAATGTATCGGTGGCATAGGCGTTGACATTAAAATGCGTGCCCAGCACACTGACAGTGACCCCGTTCGTTTTTACGCGAAATGGCTTTTCGGGATTTTTGCTCACTTCAAAGTAGGCTTCTCCGTCTAGCTTCACAATACGTTCTTCCCCAAAGGTTTCGGGATAGCTTAATTGCGAATGGCGGTTCAAGGTCACCTCCGAACCATCCGGTAATTGTATGCGTTGTGTTTCGGCATTAGTAAGAACCGTCAACATACGCGCAGGACGCTGGTAAGAATAGAACATCCATCCGAAACCAATAAGAAGGACAAGCCCGGCAGCCACAGCAGTTACATACCGAATGGAAAGTATTTTCCGCTTGCGGCGTGCCGGGATGAGGCGTTGTTGCAATATGCTATAACTTTCCTCCGCCGAGAATTTTCCCTGCGGTGAATGAGTAGATGAAACCAATTGCTCCAGCCATTCGTCCAGCTCTTTATCTGATTTCGGTGAATTCATGTTATTTTATTTGCCCGGCAAATATACTACTTCTTTTGCAGACGGATAGTCATTTCCGAAACTTTTGCGTCTTTTCCGTCTGGCTTGCAAATTAAATGTATGATGCGTTGTTCCCAATTTATCTTCTTGGGATAGATGGTCACATTTACCTTTACTGATTTCTTTCCTTTGTGAATAACCGGGTTAGGGTCTTTGATTTTAAATACATTGGGTGTTTGATTGCTGCTAATGGTTAGTTTTCTGTCTTTGTCCTGTTTGTCGCCTGCTACTATTTTCACAGTTACAGTTTCTTCTTCATGGTTTGTGTCATAGCTGTGCACATCGGCTTTCCGTTCAAAACCAATGTAATCTTTCGGAAGATTGTCGTTACTGTTACTGCATCCCGCCGCCAGTAGTGCGTAGAGAAATGGGAGGGTTAAACGTGTACTTGTTCTCATGTCTTTAAAAGTTTTTAGTTTGTTAGTTTCTATAAATAAAGACAGGGGAACCGGGAAATCTCCCTATTGCTTTCCCTTAAAATAATTATTTATTTTTTCTTTTAGGCGGGTTACAGCCTTTTGCAGTTGTGCGTCTACGGTCTTGGGACTGATGTTAAGTTCTTCTGCCACAGATGCATAGCTTTGTTTTTCCTCGCGCACTTTGATGAATACTTCACGGCAACGGTCGGGCAATTCATTGAGAGAATTTTCGTAGATATGGAATAATTCTTCGTTTATTACCTGTTCTTCGGGTGAGAGAGTAGGAGAGGAAGTTTCCTGAATATTCTCTAGCGGAGTCGTTTCACGGCGCTGTTCTTTTTCCAGATAGTTCAGGGCAGCGTTACGCACTAATGCATAGCTGTATTTATTGAAATCATCGGGAATGAGTTGGCGTTTACGGTTGTTCCACAGGTTGGTAAAAACATCAAGCGCTACTTCTTGCGCCCATTCGTCACGTTGAAGGTAATAAAAGGCTATACGGAAGAATCGGTCATAATACAAATTGTATAAGGACCGGAAAGCCTGTTCGGAATCGTGCTTCTGTATGTCGTTAAGTAGTTTTGTTACCTCCATTACCTGGTAAATAAGGCGTGTTTGCTTGTTAGTTGTTCAAAATTGGATGCAAAGCTAGTAAAATGTAGGTAGATGTGCTATTCCTTTTAGAATTTTTCTCATGAACTAAAGTTATTTTCATTGTGTTCAGTTGAGCTGGTGCTTTATAACACTTCTGCTTCTTTGGCAAATGGTGCATTTAAAATAGGAAAAGATAATAAGCAAGGTAAAAGTTCTTTTTAATGATCGTTTTTTTATACTTTTGCAAACTAACCAATGAATATTATGAAAAAACTTTTCCTTACTTTATCTTTGTTACTGGGGCTTGTACTCAGCCTCGGTGCCCAGACTTTGAAATTCAACGCCAATGGCAAGTTTAAAATTGTGCAGTTCACCGATGTACATTACATATACAATGATCCCCATTCCGATATTTCCATAGAGCGTATCAATGAGGTGCTGGATGCGGAGAAGCCCGACTTGGTAATCTTTACTGGCGATGTGATTTATGGCCAACCGGCAGAAGAAGGTATGCGCACGGTGCTGAATCAGGTATCAAAACGTGCCATTCCTTTTGCAGTGACTTTTGGTAACCATGACAATGAACAGGGATTGACCCGTGAAGAATTACTGAAAATAATTCAAAGTATTCCTCACAACCTGACTACTACCACCAAAGGCATATCCGGAGTGACCAATTATATATTGCCGCTTCAATCATCGGATGGCAGTAAAGATGCTGAGATTCTTTATTTGATAGATTCTCATTCTTACTCTCTGATTGAGGGAGTGGGCGGATATGACTACATTGATTTTGACCAAATTCAGTGGTATCGTGAAAACAGCCGGAAGTTTGCAGAAGCAAATGGTGGTAAGCCGGTTCCGTCATTGGCATTCTTCCATATTGCATTGCCGGAGTTCAATCAAGCTGCATCAGATGAGACGGCTGTTCTTTTTGGTGCACGTAAGGAAAAAGCTTGTGCTCCCCAACTAAATTCAGGGTTGTTTGCGTCCATGAAAGAGATGGGTGATGTGCAAGGCGTATTTGTGGGACACGATCATGACGATGATTATGCAGTGATGTGGCACGGCATTTTGTTGGCTTACGGACGCTATACGGGAGGTGACACTGTATATAATAACTTGCCGAATGGCGCCCGCGTTATAGAATTGACCGAAGGCGAGAAAGGTTTCCGCACTTGGATTCGGTTGAAGGATAATCAGGTGGAACAGAATGTGAAATTCCCTGAAAGTTTCTTGAAGCCTAAGAAATAAGCTTTTTATATAGGGATAATTCCAAAGAATTCACCGTAGGGGCGGATTGAATCCGTCCGAATGCATACAGCGGATGTTATCGGGCAAATTCAATTTGCCCCTACGGTATAATGATCATTTTTTAAGCCTTATCTTGGCAATTTTCCTCTTTCAATTTATATTCCACTTGGCTTGCAATACCGAAAATTCCTATTCCTCCTTGTATATTATTAGGAATGAGAGGAACAGCATAAATAAAGTTCTCCGGGTCGAAATCCAAAGCAGAAGACATAGCGTGCAGATATCTGTATTCGCTTTCCGAGATGCTATATAGCCTGACAGTGATATATCGTTCTGCCGTATAGGCATCTATATGAATATAGTTAATATCTTCTTTTAAATCCACCGTCATGTCATATTCTCCATTTTTAAAATAACTGCCTTTGAAAAGACCGAAATAATTATTCCATTTCTGGATAAGCTCGAATCCCTCATCAATAGCATGTCCCGGTTTGCCATCGGTCAAGGCAGTATCATAGATATAGTTGTAATTATAGGTGGTATCTATGCTAAGGGTATCACTACCGTCATGCCACCGGTGCGAATAGAAAACTTGTTGTATTTCCAGCCGATAATATGAGTTGGATATTTCGGTATCGGGTTGTTTTAACCGAATCTTGAGCCGTAGATAATTGTCATATGCCGGTTGATTTCCTATCCAGCTATTATAATCTCTCAGGCTTACATAAGAAGTATCTATCTGTACGATCTGCAATGGGGCATGGATACAGGTTTCCGACTCTGCTTTATAAGTTCCGTTTTCGGCTGAGGCTTCTATCTTTATTTTGTCTCCTGCATGAAAGTTGCTTTCAACGGGATAATAATCATCTTTTGCTGTAATCGTTTCTGTTAACTCCCCATTCTTATAAAGGTGGATAATTCCGTCGGTTACAGGAGTCGTAGCCTGCCAGCCTGTATAGTGGAGATAGATGCGGTTGTCATTACTTCCCACTTCCATCATGGCATTTACTATTAGTTTCTTAGGTTCATCATTGGACAGATAACCGATGGTGTTTGTACATGCTGTCAGCATTATCACTGTGCAAAGAAATAAAAAGTATTTTTTCATTAGAGTTTAAAATTTATAAGTGTATGAGAATGAAGGAATACATGGCAGAAGTGTCATCTTCTTCAATATAGGTTTTCCTGTACCCGATTCCCGGCTTATGTATACAAAGTCAGGATTCATAGCATTATAAGCATTCAAAATACTTACATTCCAAATGCGTTCCCCGTGTTTGGTCTTCTTATGGAAATTAAAGCCGAGGTTCAATTGATGACTAGCCGGCAGTCTATAGTTATTTCGTGAACTATAATGATCGATATCACCTTGATGTATATTGTCGGTTATCCAGCTAGGGGGGACATTGACCGGTGGCAACACAGTGTGTGTCTTTTCCTTAGGAAGTGTTGTCATGCAGCCCGATGTATAAGTCCAGGACATATTGAAATCAATCCGTCGGGTCAGTTGATAATTCAGGGTGAGGTTTAGGGCATGACGTCGGTCGTATTGGTAAGGAAAACGTTTACCGTCATTGATACCTCCCACGGCAAATTGGCGATCGGTCTTGGATAAGGTGTAGTTTATCCATCCGGTGAGGCGTCCTGCGGTCTTTTGTGCCATCAGTTCTATGCCGAATGAACGTCCTTTTCCCATTTCTACTTTTTCTTCCCAGTTGTGCGAAGAACCAAGGAAACCTTCTCCGTCTTTATATTCCAGTACATTGCGCATATCTTTATAATATCCTTCGATGGAAAATTCCCAGTGTTTGATGCCGGTGTAATACATACCTGCTGAGTATTGGAATGATTTCATGGGACGAATATGCCGGGTGACAGGTACCCAAAGATCAGAAGGCATGGCGAGGGATGCAGTTGATAACAACTGGGTACATTGGTTCATCTGTGAAAAAGAAGTTTTTAGAGTTATATCCTTGCTTGCCTGGAAACTGACGGAGAGCCGGGGTTGAAGGGAGAGATAAGTTTGCTTTTGCACATTAAAGATTGATAAATGTAATCCGGCATTGATTTTTCATTGATCGTTCAAACTGAAATCATCTTCGGCATACAAAGAGAAATCATGGGCATGGATATGTGTATTATGCCAACCGGAACTGTTGTTTGTTTGTGGAGCTTGGGGATCATTATCATATTGCTTACTGGTTTGCACTTCGGGTGCATACTGGTGATAAATATATTTTCCTCCGAACTTAATGCTGTGTGCCGGCATGGGGTGGTAATCAAAGTCTGTGCTGATACTTAGATCTTTGATGCCGGAATGGAAGAGGTCTGAGGAACCGTTGGTTATTGCAGGTCCATCAGATTGCTGTATGCTGGAGGTTTCCTCTTGGTTAATATCAAATACGTATCGGTTGTATGCTAGAGTGGTATTGCTGAATAGGCGGGAAGTGAAGACATGGTTCCAGCGTGCATTCAATAGCATATTTCCCCAGTCGTGTGTTTGTTTGAACTTGTCTTCATCTTTATATTTATAATACACGTGGTCTTTTCCTTTATAGAAAGAAAGGAAGAAGCGATCCTTTTCGCTGAGGCGATGATGCAGTTTGGCGTTTATATCATACAGGCTATATCCTCCTCGTTCTTCTTTAGGCATGAGAAGCGGCAGTATGCAATCTATGTAACTGCGCCTTGCCGAAATAATGAAAGAGGTATGGTCTTTCCATATCGGTCCTTCAACTTGCAGGTGCGAGGTGAGGAGACCGATGGTGAAGCTGCCATGATAATGTTGCATGTTTCCGTCATTGGTGCGTACATCGACAATGGACGAAAGGCGTCCGCCGAAACGTGCCGGAAAACTGCTTTTGTACAGATCTACCTTTTTTATGGCCTCAGGAGTGAAAACGGATAATAGTCCCAGGGTGTGGTCTACATTATATAAAGGTACGCCGTCTAGCAAATATAGATTTTGGTCAGGTCCTCCGCCGCGTACATACAGACCACTGGTTCCACTCATGCCGCTCTGTACGCCGGGTAGTAGTTGGATAGACTTTAACACATCTGCTTCGCTCATCAAGGTTGGAGTATTTTTAATATGTGTCAGAGGAATGCTACTGGCTCCCATCCGGCTGCTTTGAATTCCTGTTTCCGGTTTGTCGGATAGAATAACTACTTCTGCCAATTGGTTGTCATTGTGTAATTGTATGGTTAGCAGAGTATCTTTACATAGGTTTATATATAATTGCTGCTTGGCATAACCTATATAGGAAAAGTCTATTTTACTATCACCTTCGGGCAATGTGATACTGAAATATCCAAATGGATTGGTAGTCGTTCCCAATCCATTCTGCCAGTCGTAAATATTGGCGCCTATCAGTGTTTCTTTTGAAATGCTATCCAGTACATAGCCGTTCAGGGTAAAATGTTTCTTGGCAGATTCCGGTTTCTTTTTTCTTAAAACAATATGATGCTTGGTTATTTCAAAGCTGATTTCTTGTCCTGAGAAAGCTTTCTGCAGAATGAGTTTTAATGGAGCTTTCCTTAGGCTGAGGGTTACAGGATGTTTGAAAACAATTTCTTCACCATAGATAAAAGAATAATCCGTAAGCCTCTCAATTTCGATTGCAAACTCTTTCAAATTCGCTTGTTTCAGGTGAATACTTATCGGTAAAGCCGGCTTCTGTGCTTGTGCGAATGAGATGGAAAGCATAATGGACAGGATGATAGAGAATGCTTTGATCCTGTGTTTTGGGCAAATTAATAATATCATTTACTTTTAGTTTTTTAGTTTCTATTAGTAAAGACAGGCAGACTCGGAAATTTCCCTATTCCTAATTGCAGATTTATTCTACCCAAAGCATATCACTCATTATTCCATCAGAAATAAAGATTCCTTTGCGGGTGAGTTTTATTGTGTTTTCTTTTATTTCCAGTGTTCCTTGTTTCAGGTGCGGGTTGGCCATTCGGAGACAGTAGTTATATAGTTTCTCGCCAAACTCATTCCGTAGTCTGGATAACGGCATTCCCCATTCCGTGCGAATACTGGTAATGATAAAATCATTGTAGCGGGTATATAGATCTAATTCTTCTATTTCGAACGCAGGAGAATCATTCGTGATTCCTGCGATATATTTATCCAGCGAAGCGATATTCCATTGACGGGAAATGCCATCATAAGAGTGCGCTGACGGACCACAGCCTAAATACTTTTTCCCCGTCCAGTAACTGGAATTGTGGCGGGAGTGAAAGCCCGGCAAGCAGAAATTAGAAATCTCATAATGATCATAACCTGCTGTCGTTAGGCGGTCTATCAATGCACTGAACAAGGAAACGCTTAAATCTTCATCTGCTTCTTCTACCTTATGCTGCTGGCGGAGTTTCCACAGGGCAGTGCCTTCCTCGTATATCAGATGATAAGCTGAAATATGCTCCGGATGCAGGGATAAGGCTTGTGTCAGATCTTGCTCCCAAGAGGCGGAAGTTTCACCCGGCAGCCCGTACATCAGGTCGATGCTGATATTCTGAAAACCGGCTTTCCGGCATTCCTGAAAGGCCTCTATGGCTTGGCGGGCGGTATGGCGGCGTTGCAATAATTTCAGTATCGGTTCCTGGAAAGTTTGTATCCCCATGCTTAACCGGTTGAAGGGGAGGGTACGCAGCATGGCGATGTATTCCGGCGTCAGATCGTCGGGGTTGGCTTCCAAAGTGATTTCGGCATCGGAAGTTACAGGGTACGCCTTATATATATAGGAGAAAATATCTTCAAAGTCTTTCTTTTCCAACTGTGAGGGAGTTCCTCCGCCTAGATAGATGGTTTCTATAGGTTCTTTATCAAGATATTCTTTTCTCATCTCCAACTCCCGGCACAGGGCGCGGACGTATTCTGCCTTTCGTTCACTTTGAGTGGTGGAAAAGAAATCGCAATAGATGCAACGCCGTTTGCAAAAAGGGATATGAAGATAAATGCCTGCCATATATTTGTCTGATTTTGGGCAAAGCTACAAAAAACTTTTCATTTGACACCGCGAAAAAATGATATGACACCGCGAAAACTTTTT
>Ga0192244_10079_pt2 | contig 40464 bp, 35 predicted proteins | sample Koala_Koa27_L3_FD_131234 | JGI IMG/M metagenome (GOLD analysis project Ga0192244, IMG submission 131234) | Enriched cells from koala feces incubated with labeled cellulose particles, San Francisco Zoo, California, United States - Koala_Koa2-7_L3 ... | reverse complement strand
GTCTGGGCATGACAGAGGAAGAGATCGACAAGTATATTAACCAGATCGCGTTTTCCGGCGTGCAGGATTTTATGTCCAAGTACAAGGATAAGGCTAACGAGGACCAGATCATCGGACATTTTGGCCTGGGCTTTTATTCTGCGTTCATGGTGGCTGACAAGGTAAGTATCGAATCCCTTTCCTGGCAGAAGGACGCAAAGGCTGTCCACTGGGAGTCAGAGGGCGGAATCGAGTTTGAGATGGAAGAAGGGGATAAGGCAAGTGTGGGAACCACCATCACCCTTTATCTCAACGAGGACAGCACGGAATTCTGCAACGAGTACAGGGCCAGGGAAGTCATTGAGAAATATTGTGCATTTATGCCGGTGAACATTTTCCTGGATAATGAAACGGCAGAACCCCAGTATGAGACTATTGAGAAGGACGAGCTCACGGACAGGGACAAGGTGATAGAGACTGTCATTGAACCTGCAAAGACTGAGGAAAAGGAAAATGAGGACGGGACCAAGGAAACAGTTGAGATCGAACCGTCCAGGGAAAAATATAAGATCTTAAAACGTCCGGTTGCTTTAAATGATACCAATCCGCTGTGGAACAAACATCCCAACGAGTGCAGCGAGGAGGATTACAAGAGCTTTTACCGCAAGGTGTTCAGGGACTACAAGGAGCCGCTGTTCTGGATCCACCTGAACATGGATTATCCTTTCAACTTAAAGGGAATCCTGTATTTCCCAAAGATCAACATGGAATACGACAGCCTGGAGGGAACCATCAAGCTGTACAACAGCCAGGTGTTTATTGCGGACAATATAAAGGAAGTGATCCCGGAGTTCCTGATGCTGCTTAAGGGTGTGATCGATTGTCCCGACCTGCCTCTGAACGTATCCAGAAGCGCCCTGCAGAACGATGGCTTTGTAAAGAAGATTTCCGATTATATCACCAAGAAGGTGGCGGACAAATTGTCCGGTATGTGCAAGACAGACCGTGAAAACTATGAGAAGTACTGGGACGACATTGCGCCCTTCATCAAATTCGGATATATCAAGGATGAAAAGTTTGCTGAGAAGATGGGAGATTTCATTCTCTACAAGAACCTGGACGGCAAGTACCTCACCCTTCAGGGCTGCCTGGATGAGAATAAGGAAAAGCATGAGAATACAGTGTTTTATGTGACCAATGAGAAGGAGCAGAGCCAGTATATCAACATGTTTAAGGAGGAAGGAATTGACGCTGTCATCATGCCGGCCGCCATTGACAACCCCTTTATCAGCCATGTGGAACAGAAGAAGGAAGGCCTTAAATTCCTGCGTATTGACACGGACTTAAACGCTGCCTTTAAGGAGGAAGTAAAGGAGGATGATGAGGAATTTAAGAAGACTTCAGAGGAATTGTCGGAGCTGTTTAAGAAAGCCCTGGATAACGACAAGCTGGACATCAAGGTAGAGAAGATGAAGAATGCCGGAGTGGCATCCATGATCACCGTGTCAGAGGATACCCGCCGTATGCAGGATATGATGAAGATGTACAGCATGGGCGGTATGGATATGGGAATGTTTGGCGGAACCGGAGAGACACTGGTGCTCAATGCCAACCATCCGCTGGTACAGTATGTGCTGAACCACAAGGAAGGGGACAATACAGGCAAGATCTGCGAGCAGCTCTATGATCTGGCCAGCTTAAGCCACGGTGCATTGTCACCTGAGCGTATGACAAAGTTTGTCAGCCGCAGCAATGAGATCATGATGATCATGGCTGGGGAAAAAGCTGAATAAAAAAATGGTTCCCGGGTGGGGATCATAGTAATAGAAAAAGCATTGCCTGGTCTGGTGGGACGGGCAGTGCTTTTTTGCTTTGTTCCTCTATTTTAATTCATCCATTGTGTTGAATAGTCATATTTGTGTGTTTATTTAAGATTGTTGGCCGGTATGGGCAATGGTATAATTCGTATATCAAAGGAGATCGGATCCGATACAAGCAAAAACTAATTATAAGAGGGAGAATTATATGAGAAAGAAAAGAATGATATCTTTATTGGCGGCAGTGGTGACGGCAGCTTCCCTGCTTGCCGGCTGCGGTTCATCGTCCGCTACAGCCGGCGGTTTGGGGGAAACAGCCGGGGCCGGTTCCCAGAGAAAAAAGATCACAGCCCTGTTAAAAGGATCCGAGACCTCGGAGTCCAATATGATATACGGCAAGGCGATCAAGGATTTCTGCCAGCAGAAGGGCCTGGATTGTGAGATCGAACTTGTGCCCACGGATGCGGATTATATTACAAAGCTCCAGCTTTACATCAACAGCAATTCCCTTCCTGATATTTACGGCTGTGCCAATGGCTCCTTGTCTGCAGCGGCCCAGGAAATTGACGCCATGGTGAATATAGGGGAGGAACTGAAAAAAATTGGAAAATATGACTCCATGAATCAGGCGATCATCGATTTCCTTACGGATGCAAAAGACGGTCAGATGTATCTTATGCCCAACGCGTTGTATGCCGAGTATTTTGCCTACAGAAAGGATATCTTTGGTCAGTACGGGCTTGAGGTGCCAAAGACCTGGGATGAGTTCCTGAATGTGTGTAAGGTCCTTAAGGATAACGGAGAGATCCCCCTGATCGTAGGCGGCAAGGAAAACTGGCAGCTGATGCGCTACCTCTCCTTTGCCCCCTGGAGGGTGACCCATGACGGGTTCATAACAGGATATATCTCCGGGGAGGACAGCTTTGAGAAAAATGAAGCGGCAAAGGCGGGGGCTGGCCTGCTCTATACACTGGGGACAGAAGGCTACTTCCAGCCGGGCTTTTTGAGCACGGACAATACGGCCAACGGAGAACTGTTCTATGGCGGGACAGGCGCTATGATGTACTCAGGCTCAGGCGATATTGCAAAAGCAGATGAACTTTACGGCAATGGCCAGCTGGGATTTTTCCCGGTGCCGGACGTGGACGGCATGGAGAACATGGAGACCAACGTACCCCTTCACGCAGGATTTGCCTATGCCTTTAATAAACAGACCTATGATGATGTGATGGAAGAATTCTTCCAGTATCTCTGCAATGAGTTCACCGGTCTTTGTTATGACCAGGCCAAGGTGTTTTCGCCCTTTAATGATCCGGTGCCGGATTCAGCAGGTGCGATCATGAAGGAAGTGTACCCGTTCTTTGAAAATGCAAAGCAGAGCTGGGTATCCTGGGACGACAAGCTGGATTCAGCCACCCTCACAAAGCTGGTGGATCTACAGCAGCTGCTGGTTCAGGGCCAGATCACGCCTGATGAATACTGTGCAACTGCAGACACCTATGTAACAAAGTAGTGGGACGGTCCGGAGGGCCTTACCCCTCCGGACCGGGATAAGGAGGAACCATGCAGAACGCATTTGGAAAAAGAAAGGTGATCTTTACTTTCCTGCTTCCTGCTTTTATACTGTACACGCTTTTTGTGGCGGTATCAGTAGTCTGGGCCTGTTTTTACAGCTTTTTTGACTGGAACGGTGTGGGTTCCATGACATTTGCAGGGCTTAAGAATTATATGGATCTGCTGACCGGGGACCCGGTGTTCTGGCTGAGCGTAAAGAATACGCTGATCTATACGGTTGTGGATGTGGTGATCCAGGTGTTCGGAGGCCTGCTGTTTGCAATCTTTCATCCGCCTCTTTCTTATATAATAATAGTTCTTGTAAATTCTGTATGCTTACTCACAAGGTACATTTTAGTACCTACTGAAGAAAATGTCAATAAAAAATTAGCACTCATTTTTATCGAGTGCTAATAATTTAACTTTTTATGATAAAAACCTATTGAATCTTCAAATAAAGTCGTCCCTGTCATTTTTCTGACTATAAATATAGCACCATAGACTCTTGAATTTCCACCCAATCCATGCTATATTATAGACATAAAAGGAACAACCGCCCACAAGGGGTTGGCCTCGTATGAAAAGGTAGAAACTCCACCCTTTTGACTCGGCTAAGTTTACAAGGGTGGTTTTTCTATGCCCATTTCTGGGACTTTAAAGAAAAACGCTACTTACGATTATTTGAAATAAAGGTAAGCAATGCTATGATTAGCAGCCCAAACGCCATAAGGTCTTGAAAACTGAAATTCATTCGCACCACCTCCCATCTTTTGTAGGATGGAAGGCCAACGCCCTTGCAGTGACACGATTGTTCCATGAATTTATAATAACACAGAACCTATGTTTAGGCAATTCTATATGACAATTAGTAAATGTCAATCAGGAGAGCAAATATGTATAAAAACAAAGCTGATGATGGATCAAATAATCTCTGTGGAAGAAAAGTAAAGCTATTTAGAGAACGTATGGCTACCCATCCATCACAAAAAGAATTTTCAGATATGCTACAAATTGAAGGGCTCGATGTGGATAAAAATGCCATACAAAGAATTGAAAGCGGTAAACGATTTGTTACCGACATTGAGTTAAAAACAATCGCAAAGGTTCTTCATGCGAGTTATAGCGAATTGTTAGACGAATAACATAGGCATAAGACTTCATATTATCCCCCCATCCCAGGTCTGTAATGTTTTGCTGCATACCACCTAATAGATATACTTCATTTCAGGATACCTATATTTGCAGATTTCACTATGCAATGAACACAGAGTTATTACACAATTATGCGATTGAATTAAACAAACCACCAAACATTTCGGATGTCCACTATATGGACACCCCACCTGAATCTTATATTTGAGACTCAGATCAATTCAAGCAGCTTTATGTATAAACCACTTTTTCCCTTTCAGTTCTTTCATAGCAAAAAACCTCCTTGCAATACTTGTCGGAATCCTCTACAATACTGTTGGGATTCCTATTAATTATAGGTACAATTAAAATTACAGATACCGCAAGATTCCTTAAAATTGATAAAACCAACTTCACTCTGTTTCAAAGATATAAAAATAATCCAGATTATGACCTACATCCAATATACTAATGAGGATACTGAAATGAGAAAATATCAGCATATTGTCGGATTTGGAATGTTCCTGATAATATCAAGCATAATAATAAGTATAAGCCTACATTTATTTTATAACCTGCATAAAGAACCCGAATATGGCAATTATCCTGCTGAATTTACTGGCACATTTGTTCGTATAAGAAAAGAACAATCAAGGAACTATTATTATGTTTTAGTTAATTATGAAAACAAAATACGAGTAATGAGAATGTTTTTAGATAAGGTCATAATACAAGACACCGAAAAAAAAGAAATTCAATTAAGTGATATCCATACAGGCGATACAATTAAAGTGAATTTTTTGGGTGATATTGTCGCAAGTAATCCAGAAATAATAACAAAAATACAGACATTGACTTTACTCGAACAAAATCGTGAAACCGACATAGAGGCTCTGATTAAACTTATTCCAGGTGGGAGTACCTAATCAAATACCCAGGACTCAAAACGTTCTACAGATTCCAGTTTGCTGTGAGTAATAAGGCGATACATATCACCCTCTGGAATCAATGCGACCTCATGCCCACCTTCTTTAAAAATGTCGTGTTTCACGACACCCTTACAGTGTCTTGCAATCGCATCTCTTGTATTGTTATATCCCGATGCATTAGCCACATCTTTTCCGAATAATATCATTCGCAGATAGGAAGATGGATGAAAACAGGGACTAAGCCGCTTTGGCCTAGCCCCTATTCTGTAAAAATGTTTTTTCTATAACATCAATATGTTTTTCTCCTTTTTTTATTGCTTCTGAAATCTTACGCTTATAATTTTTTATTGCCAAGATAGCTAAATTAGGCATCATAAGGCGGCAAGTCGTTCCATAGTAACACCCAGTAAACCCGCATGAAATGGGCGTTTTCTCAAATCCAGCGAATAAACCGGCACAACCTGTAACAGCATGGTTTTGTAAAGTTAGGCACCATTTGGGCACCACAAAACAAAAAATCAGCAAGCCCTTGCGCGGCGGAAATCCCGATTCCACCGAAAACAATCGTGGCAAGCAGGGAAGGAGTATATACACTCCTGCAAAACGCTTGTTGGGTGATGGAACCCAAACCTCGGAAAAGCGCCGCCACCGGCGGCCTTTTCTATCGCCCCTGACGGGGCAACTGCGCGTCCTGCGGACGCTTCTCCAACCATAGGGGGACAACCTTTTTCCCCGCCGGTAAAGCGCCCTTGTATTCAGCGCCCGCCAGGGCGCGTAGCCGCTCCACCTATGGAGCGTTTGCAAGGTAGCGCAAGCGACCCCTTGCTGGGGGATTGGGGTGGTTCCCAACAAGCAGATTTTCCAGGTTTTCGCGGAGGCGAAAAACGGAAAATCGTTTCATGTGTACCACGAAACACTGCTTGCCACTATTAAGAACGACTAAAGAGGGAATACGTCTTATACCAAGAAGGCGTATTTAATCAGTCCAACAAACTGGAGGTTATCAAAAAGAACATTCATACAAAAACATTTCCGTCAGATTATTTTCAGCAATCTCTTTATTATAAGACGAATACACATTTACTTTAGTAAATCCTATCTCACTTAAATAGGGTTCTAATTCTCCCAGTTCATAAAGATGTGTTTGAAAATCCATTTCCTCTTGCTGTAACAATTTTGTTCCATCATACAATTCATAAATACTTGGGGAATACTGTGTATGCATTTTTTCATCATAATAATTTTTCTCCTTAAGAGTCAATTCAAACCCATCTTTTGTCTTTACAGATATTGAGTTCTTATAGTCCGAATCATCAGGACACCTATCAGCTATTGTGTCAACTGCAAAAACAAACTTACCGCCTTTTTTCAACAAGCCTTTTATTTTACGCAAGATCCTTCTGCATAACTCCATATTCGTAAATAATGATACAGAACCAGAAGATATAAAAATATAATCATATTTTTCTTCTGAATTATATTCCAGCATATCCTTTTGAAATACTTTTGCATTAGGTGCCTTTTCATTCAATTTCGCAAGCATTTCTGTTGACAAATCTATCCCACTAATATCAAATCCTCTTTCTAAAAAAGGAATTAAGAATCTACCACTACCACATAAAGGTTCTAAAATCTTCATTCCTTTTTCCGCATAAGAAAGATAAAATAATAACTCGTCCTGTGGTGCGTCTTTGTGTAAAATCTCATACATTTCTGTACATAGACTACCATAATAATTTTTAACCATTTCCATATTTGTTTCCTCGCAAATTCCAATCTGTTAAGTACGCCTTCACCGCCTAAGGCGTACAAACTCATAATCTTTTTTCATTTTAATATGGCCGCACGGAAATGTCAAACAGCTCATTTCATTATTTCATGCTACTGCTTATAACTCTGTTTGTTCGCTTGGGCACCATTCGGGCACCATTTTACCCTTTGCAAGACGATTTCTCACATGGCAGAAATGCTGATTTCATCGGCATTTCCGGCTGGAAAAAGGATTTTATAGCCACCAAATATTTACTATTTTTTATCAGAGAATCAACTTCAGAATCATTCAATTTTAGTATACCCTTAGTATTTCTAGCATAATTAATAAACGTTTGATTTTTATCATTTGAAGAATAGATACTATATAGATTCTTTGCCGAAATGTGTTTACCTTTTGGTGTTTTCCAATTACTTCTCCCTATCCTTCGAGCCTTTCTACGCATTCTATAGTAGTATTTTCACAATGTATTCTGCTGTTTCATCATAACTGCCCTTAAATATAGGCGCTCCAACATGGATGATTGAGTATCTTATCAGTTCCTTAATGTCTATTATATTTCATACGCTCCTTCATCATTTTTTAATCTGCCTGGGAATCCTCTACATTGTACAATGCTCTTTCTAATTCTGTCCCTATGACTGTCTTAACCTTTATATGCGGAGGAACCTCTACTTCCTCTCGCGTTTTTGGATCATATCTTATATATGCGCCCTTATATTTCGGTTCCATGGTGAACACTTTATGGATATGGAACCGTTCACCATCACACAATGTTTCTGTCAATACCTCTCCAAATGCTTTCATGAATTTATAAGTTGCTTTTTTAGTCAGTCCGGACTTATGTGCAATCCTTGTTACGATATCTTCTTTTCCTGCCATTAATTTAATCTTCCTCTCTTTGGACACCATACTGGGCTTGTTACTGGTGGATGATCCACACCAACATATCCCATATCATTTTCCCTGTCCTCATGATCACAGTAGTAATTCTTATATATATAATCCATACACTTTAAAAATTCACATTCATTGCAATGCGGCACTTTATTTGCCATAGTTATATCCTCCTCTATATCATCTAAGCAGATGCCTAAATGCTTGTTAACTACACGCCCCAGCTCGTCAATATTCATTTCTCCATACAGGCATGATAATCTTGTCATGTTTTCATCATTAATAACCGCTACCCTGTCTTTTAATTCCATAAATATTTTCCTCCAGATATTATCCTTTTACGGTAAACCCTTTTGCCTTCAAATATTGAATCGCTCCTTTGAGCAATGATCCATTATCAATCGTCTGTTTGATGGTATTATCCCATACATGGGGCTTATGGCTTACTGACAGCCCTCCATGTAATCCTTCGTTCGCCCAAGTTACCACCTGGAACCCTGTAGCATTTACATAGCTGTCCATTGCATCATAATCAATATAGATATATGCAACGCACTTGTTCCCTTCCATTCTTGCTTTTATTTTCACAGCCGAATATAGGAAATCATAGGTTCTTCGATAGCTTGATGGTGTCCACCCTGTATAGTAGTCCTGTAAATAGAAATTCAATGTTTCATATACTCCGTCTGCCATCTGATTAACCATGCCCTGTAATACTGGAACCAGGGCAGAGGCCAGTTGATCCATGTTACTTATGCTTCTTACCATTCCTTGCCTTCCTTTCCAGTGATTCAATGAACTATTACAGATTTAGCATTGTAGTCGCTCCTGTCGTTAATGAACACTTTAAAATGCACGTAATAGCCATACTCAATATATTCCCCATCAAGATTTGACCTGTGGATGAAATATGTATTGCCATCCTCACCGCGTATGAATCCATACCCCTTGTCGCTGAAATGCTTTGTTACTCTTCCATACATTTCTTTATTCCTCCCTCTGCTTGTGTAATGTTTAATGCACATGAAATTATCGTTTCAAGTCATGTACCTTACAATACCCCTGTGACACACTAGGATGGACGAGAACGGGTATTTATGGGTACTGTGCTCCGTTCTTCGTCTATAATCTAGGTGCTGTATATAAGGGTTACAGTTTGTTTTGGCGCACTAAAATAAGCCCATGAATATGTGATGTAGCTACATACTCATGGACTTATTCAGATGTCCAAATATTTAGTTTTCAATCATCATATCAAGGCTCAATTTTACACCATTTTTTACACCATTTCCCCGTCTGGATATAACAGGTTATAATGATTTGTAAGATTTTGGATTTCAAAAAACAACGTATTTACAAGGATCTGACGACTTATGACCACTTATAAACAGAGCGTAAAACTCAATTTTATTGAGTGCTAATAATTTCATTTAAGCTTATACCGTTACCTGTTTTTCTTTTTTGCTCCGCATAACCTGCAAACTCAAAAGGCTTATCATTAAGATTACCCCTATCAGGTCCGTGACAGTCTCCGGAATAACTAAGCACAGGGAAGCCGCAATCGCCAATACCCGTTCCAACATTTTCATGGGCCCGATCCCGCATCCAATCAGCCCCATACTCAATCCGTAAGCCCCCACAAGGCAGGTAAGACCGGATTGGAAAAGCTCCAAGGGAGTCCCAATCCCCAACATGGCCGGACTATACACAAAGGTATAAGGTATAAGGAAAATAATAAAACTGTATTTAAACGCTGAAAGGCCAAGCTTCCACATATTGTCGTTCACAATCCCCGCGGCGGTGAAAGAAGACAGCGCTACAGGCGGAGTGATCATAGACAGATTGGCAAAATAAAATACAAAAAAGTGTGCTGCCAGAACAGGCACGCCCAGTTTAATAATACTGGGACACAGCAATGTGGCCGACATGATATAAGCCGCACTGGTAGGCATGCCCATGCCTAAAACAAGTGCCATGAGCATTGTGGCGATCAGAGCAAACAGCAGGTTGCTGCTGGCCAATGCATTGATCATGCTGGAAAAGCGGATCCCAAGGCCCGTGGCAGTGATCTGTCCAACGATAATGCCGGCCAGAGCACAGGGCATGGTAACAATAACAGCCTGTTTTCCGGTGGCCACCAAGGCTTTGATAAAGTCAAACAGCGTAATCCGTGTATCCTTGCGGATCATGCACAGGGCAATCAGCACAATTGTTGCATAGGTACAGCACCGCATCATAGAACCGCCCCGAATAATCAGCGCAACCAAAACCACCACGCTTAGAAGCAGATGGATGTCCTTCATAATCTCTTTCCGGTATGCCGCTGCCTCAATCTGAGGCTTGGCCAGCTTATTTTTCCTGGCGTACATGTCAACCAGAAAGTAAAGGGCTGCTAAAAAGATAAATGAAGGGATAATGGCTGCCAGCATGATATTGGAATAACTGATCCCCGTCATATCAACCATAATAAATGCCGCTGCTCCCATTACAGGAGGGATCAGCTGTCCTGCGGTTCCGCCAATGGCCAAAATACTCCCGGTAAAACGGTTCTCAAAGTTCTGCTGTTTCATTGGCTCATACATGATGGTTCCAATGGAAGCTACATTGCCCGGAGCACTGCCAGAAATCATGCCAAAAAGAGCGGAAGCCACGATTGTAGCTTTTCCCGCGCCTCCGTTGGCCTTACGGGTAAGCAGGGTAGAGATATTCACAAACAGTCTGCCTGCCGGTGTCGCTGTCAGGAACGCACCAAACAAAAGGAAATAAAACACAGTACCGCAGGCAGTGCTCACAGGTGAACCAAATACACCCGTAGTAGAGAATATCTGCACCTCCACAAATTTTGCAAGCGACATATTGGAATGCGCCAGCAGGCCCGGCATCATTTCCCCAAAAAATCCATAGCCGATAAAAATCAGTACAATGATGGTCAAAGCCAAATTCACGGCACGCCTGCTGCATTCAAGCATCAGAAGCAGCAGGGCTATGGCTGTAACATAGTCCATGGTGGTAAGGGGATCCACGTAGGCCATCCTGGTGTCATAGCGCGTACTGTTCATCACCATATAGACACAGCAGAAAAGAATGATTCCCACGAAGATATATTCATACCACTGGGGAAGATATTTCTCCCCCTTTGGAACCTTATATTTTTTGAAGGTTGGAAATGTAAGAAATACCAATCCCATAGCAAAACAGACATGGATGGGACGCATGATAAGGGCGCTATAGGAGCCTCTGACCACTACCCAAAGCTGGAACATGACCCAAACCAATGCCCAGATCGCTCCTGGATTACAGAACGCTTCTATGTATTTATTTTTTTTCATAATTTAGTTTCTATACCCTTTCTTCAGTGTATTCAAGGCTTAGAACTATCATCCCAGGCCCCTTTTATCAGTCCAGTATCCCAGCTTCTTTGTAATATTTCTCAGCACCTGGATGGAGCGGAAGGCCCATACCAGCCAGATCACCGGCCTTTTCAGCTGTAAAACGCTGAAGGGCAGTGTGTCCCGCCTTCACATCATCCACATTTTCACACAATGCCTTTGCAATATCATATGCTACATCATCCGGCATGTCTGCGGTACAGAATAATGAGGAGGTAACTCCAAAAGTATCAATGGCGGCGTCCTGTCCTTTGAAGCAGTTGGCCGGCAAAGTCTCAGGACTGAATCCCTTTTCACCGGTAAATGTATCGATCATCTCCTGAGGGAACTGGATAAAGGTCATGTCAACAGTGGATGACAGTTCTGTCACGGCAGCATGGCCCTGGGTAATATTGTGACATACAAAATCCGTACGTCCATCTTTGATATTCTCCACACTGGTGCTCCAGTCCGCGTATTCTACCGTGCCGCCCCAGGAAATGATATCGTCAAAGGTCATGCCGTAATACTCCAGGATCATGGATGTAACGATATTGCCCATGTTCCCTGCAGGAAGCACGCTGATCTTTATGGGGGTGTGGTTGGCGGCCACCTCGGCCAGATCCGTCCAGCCGGCATCGGTGCGGACCAGCGCAATATAGTAGAACGTGTCTAAATAACCGGCAATGCCGCGAAGGCTGTCGTAAGCCTCTGTGTACAGGTTCTCACCGTTATAAGCCCATTTATTTGATAAGTTGTATCCGATCCCCATCTGGTAGGTGCCTGCTGCAACCTGAATAGGATTGGAAGTGGCGCCGCCCTCGGCTACGGCATTAATCATGGAACCGGCAGGCAGTCCCTTGGGGATTACCTCAGAAAATGTTGCACCGTAGGAGTACCAGGAAGTTCCGGTGCTTCCGGTAACAAGATCCAGGGTTACCGGATCACCGGATGGATTGCCGCTGCTTTCCCCTGCAGTCTCCCCCGATGCGCCGGTTGTACCGGCAGGCGCGGCTGTGTCCGCCTTCTTGCTGCTTGTGCAGCCAGCAGCTGAAATCATCATTGCCAATACTAAACCTAATGAAACTAATTTTTTCACTTTCATTTTCGTACCTCATCCTTTCATTTTTCACAATTGTTTTTTCATACTTAACGGATTACCACTAAATCCCGGACAAGCGTCCCTTCCCCAGGTTCCAGAAACATCTTTTCAGCATCAATATCCACTATTTCCGCACACGCCAGAATGGTTCTGCCATTTAAACGGCAGGCGCAGCGCCCGCAAATTGCCTGGCAGCAGGAGGAATGACGATAATAAGCCAGTGTATGATCCAGATTGGCATATATGTAATCCAGTACATCCATAACCTTCATACCCTGTACAACCGGAACCTCATAAACAGAAATGTCCTTGTTTCTTTTAATCTCTACCCTCATGACATCTCTCCTTTCAAAATCGTTTCAGCTATGCAATCCAGAACTGAAGGATAATTCCTGGTATCAAGGGGCAGATAGGTAGGGATAGGTACTTCCTTTTCATAGACCAGCTCTCCATCTTTCAGTTCTGCCAACCAGCTGAACAGAAAGTTTTCATTGTCTACCTGCTGCTCATCCATTCTCAGATGGCACCCCCGGCTTTCTTTGCGGTTCAGCGCAGAATAGATTCCAATTTCCGTACACAAAGCCAGATTCCGGATTATTACGGAATTAATCCATTCCAGGTTGTATTGATCAGCGCCAGGCGCCGCCAATTGATCCAAAGAAGCCCGCAGCTCTCGTATATGGTCATAAGCCAGCTGCAACCGCCTGCCATCACGGACAAATCCAAAACCTTCCTCGCTTATCTGTTCCAGTTTCTTCCAAGCCTCAATCGCACTGACCCCTTGGGATTTCTTTCTGGGCCCCACCAAAAATTCCTCTGCCTTATCCAGATTAGCAGGCTCAAGGTCAGCAGCATTCTTGGCGTAAACTGCCGCATTTTTTCCGGCTGTCAGCCCGTTAGCCAGCATTTCCGTCAGGCCGTCACCGCTTCGGAAAGCGCCGAACAAACCTCCGGTGACCTCTCCTGCCGCGTACAAGCCCGGAATATCCGTTTCAAACTTCTCATTGACAACAATGCCGCCCATGCTGTACTCGTTTCCAAAACCGCACATCAGCCGTTTGCCATTGGCGATCATGTCCTCAGCCAGCTGCTGAAGATCGATGTGGTGGTACTTATCCTTTCCATGCCACCAGTGTTGGTTTTCATAGAATGTCCTAAAACCATCCCGGATCTCCTCATCCGTATAAGCCGAATAATCCATGTAAAAACGGTTCCCATATGTATCCCATTTTTCATACATGCCGGGAGCATAAAAGGCACAATAGAGAAGTTTCTTGACCTTACTGTTGGAAGCATTCGTCTTAAATCTTGGCTCGGAGGAATAAGGAAGCTCCTTGCCATCCAAATCAGTGGCCTTGTGCCGCAACGGAAAGATGTTTGGCATAGTCATCTGAAAAGGAAGGATGGACCCCTTTGCGTAAAGGGGCTCCTGGATTGTGGGAATTGCCAGAAGAAACTCCATGTCCTTAACCTTAGCACCCGCTCTAAGGGCCATGGCGATTCCATCCCCTGTCATATCGCTGTTGGTATTCTTAAGCTCATAGGGCTGCCAGCCTCCGGTAGCCATAATGACCGACTTTGCCCGAAACTCAATGATCTCCCCGGTATAAACATTAAATCCAATAGCTCCACAGACCTTACCATCCCTGGTAAGCAGATCCGATACCATGATATCTTCATAAACAGGAATTTCCTTTTGGGATTCCAGCCCCCGCTTCAAAGCTCTGCCAAAGGCCACCCCTCCAGCCCGCCAACGGCATGCCTTGGGGGCGAACACAAAAGTACTCCCACACTCCTTTACCCAGTGAAGCAGTTCCTTTACAGCATAAGGACCGTCTTCCACAAACCTCTTTTGAAGCTCCTGGTTCCCCAAGCCAAAGGCGCAGGCCACCATTTTCTCAAACAGGCTTTCCGCCGTATACTCCTGATTGGCATCAGCTTCACCGCAGACATCCCTGGCCCCCTGGCCATCCACCCCAAAGCTGCCTCCCAGCATAATAGCATTGCCGTTTTTCCCCACTTTTCCTTTTGAGACAAGGACAACTTCTGCGCCTTCCCGGGAAGCCGTCACAGCGCTCATTACCCCTGCGCCTGAGCCTCCGATAACAAGGATATCGCTCTTAACCATGCTCCGTCCCATTTTATCCCTCCTTGTATTAACGTTTAGCCAAACGATAAGAATGGCGGTTCACCGTCATATTGATCATATAAGCAATCCCCTCCGCACTGTCAAAAAAGCTCTCATCAAGGGTTCCATCCATCCATTCCCTGGTGGCCTGACGTAAATGCTCGGTAAAATAACTGCGAAAAGTGGAAATCCCCTTTTCTGTCACGCCGCCTTTTGTTGCCCTGTGCTTCATATCCAGCTCCAGTTCATTCCGGTCCGACAACTGTACTGCCAGAGAAAAGGCTTCAAAGTTTGCGCCATGAAATCCCTGGGCCAATGTTTTATCAACCCCAACTGATACTATATAGCGCAGAATACCGTCATACCATGAAACAGACAGGCGGTACACAAATTCTCGAATATATTCAGGGGCATCCGTCTCGCGGCAGGGATACATCCCTTGCCCCTCCAGTCCAGCATGTTTGCGGAACGCCGCGCGCCACACAGAGGCAATGTCCTGAATGGGAACCTGAAATCCCTTATCAGCTAAACCATCCGCAATTGCACAGACGCAGTCGGAAATAGTATAAGTAGTAATCTTACTGGAAAGACCACATAAACTCTGATCCTGATCCATTACAAAGCTCTGGCTGAATACATTGGAGAACTCAATGGCACGCGCTTCCCTGTCTTTTGGAAAGGGGCTGCCAAAGCATATAAAACCCGCGCCCAGCTTCTGCAAAGGAACCCCTTGTTTCTCTTTGACCATACTGGGCAGAAACTTTGCAACCAGAACATCCCCGCCCAGCAGATCCAGATACATTTGAGGCGCCGGGGTGGGACCAAAGGTATATATATCCGGCAGTCTCCAGTTTTCTTTACGCGCCTCTTCAAAATAGGGCTTTAGGGTTTCTTCCGCCACAAGGGGGATTACTTTGGGCGGGGTGGAAACAATCACAATGTCAGGCTTTTTTTCCCGAAGGAGTTCAAGCGCATTACCTGCCGAGACTTGGAACGGGACCTGCTTTTGCAGCTCTGAAACTTTGTCCGGATTATTGCGTACCCCGAAAACATTGGTTTCCACCTTGTCTCCCAAAAGCAACCGGTATCCTGGCATCAAAAATTTTCCGATGTTCCCCATTCCAATGACCACAATGTTATAGTTGGGCTCCATCATCATATCCTCTTACCTCCTTATCATTTTGTTGTCATCTTAAAACATATCTAAATCTGCCTATAAATTCTCGATCACATGGAGTCTTAAACGCCCCGGGGGTGATAGCTGTAATGGGAACTGTCAGGTGAGCTGTTGTCAGCTCTATATGACAATATATCGTTTTGTCATATACTATAACCCTTAATGGTTCAGGTATATGGCTTGAAGGCTCCATGAAACCGGATCACAACTATAATTTTAATAATTAAAATTCATAAGCAGGATATTTCCCTGTATTTTAATTTGTAAAAGCATTGTCTATGGTTAGATGAGCCAAATTTTAATAAATGAAATGATGTTTTAATATTTGACATTGTTATTATATCAGTGCACTTTGTACAAGTCAATATATTTGTATAATATATTTTATCATTTATTCACATACGAATGAATTGTATTTAATATGTTCAATGGTAATTATAGATTAAAATATAATTATTTATATTTATTTTTTAGTTATGTCTACTTCATACATTAATTTGGGGTATACAAAAAGGCTGGTTGATCACCAGCCTATATGCCCATATTCAGGGAATTTCTTTAATTGGTATGCAACATTCGCTCCTGCATCATATATCCGCAAGAACTTATCGATTCAGGCAATGTCATCAGCCGGGAAGAAAATCCCGGATTTTCCTGCTTTTGGAAGGATTTCTCAGTTTTCTCAGTGCTGCTGTCTCAATCTGCCGGATCCTCTCCCTGGTAACATTAAACCGTTTCCCCACCTCCTCCAGGGTCAGGGGATGGCCTGTCTCAAGACCGAACCTGAGGATAATGACCTCCCTTTCCCTGGGGTTCAGCCCCTGGAGCATGGCATCGATCTCTTCCCTGAGAAGAAAGCTTTCCGCCTTATCCTCTGTGGATGCATTGGCGTCATCCGCCACAAAATCCCCCAGATTGGATCCCTCCTCATCTCCCACGGGCGTTTCCAGGGAAACCGTGTCCCCGGAAGCCTGGATCAGCTCAATGACCCTCTTTTCCGGAAAGCCTACTTCCTCCGCCACCTCCTCCGTGGACGGCTCCCGTCCCAGCCGGACCGAAAGGCTCCGCTGGGCTCTTCTGATCTTGTTCACTGCCTCCACCATGTGCACCGGCAGGCGGATGGTCCTGGACTGGTCTGCCAGGGACCGCGTGATGGACTGTTTCACCCACCAGGTGGCATATGTGCTGAGACGGTATCCCTTGGCATAATCAAACTTTTCAACAGCTTTCATAAGGCCCAGGTTCCCCTCCTGGACCAGGTCCAGGAAACTCATCCCACGGCCCGTATACCGCTTGGCAATGCTCACCACCAGGCGCAGATTGGCCTCCACCAGCTTGCGGCCAGCCTCGGCATCTCCCTCTGATTTGCGCCTTGCAAGTTCTGTCTCCTCCTCCGGTGTCAGGAGGGAAATGGAGCCGATCTCTTTTAAGTATTCACGGATAGGATCTGCGGTGGATACTCCGTCCAGGATTTTCTCGGACTGGTATTCATCAAACTCCTCTTCCCCATCCTCCCCGCTGCTGTCCATGTGGGCGCTGCCGCTGTCCGGATCATCCGTATCACTGTCCCTGAACCTCCACTTAAACTCTTCTCTCACCAGCCCCGTATTGTCAAGGGGCGTTTCATCATCCAGGAGAAGTTCACTGTCCGGGACTACTTCCTCCCCTTCCTCAGGTACCTGGATCTGGACACCCTTCAACTCCAGTTTGCGGTAAACATCCTCCATCTCCTCCGGAGTTACCTGCTGGCCGGCAAATGCATCCAGCACCTCCGTCATCTCCAGGCGGTTCTCCTTTGCGGCGGCATTGCTGACCAGCTGTTCCAGTTTTTTAGACATTTCCATCTTATCCATATGCTGTCCTCCCCCTTCATATGGGACCTGCCTCTTCTCAAGTGCACACAATCTCATGGGAACGCATAAAATTCCTTACCGCGTTATCCCATTCCGTTTCAAGCGTCTTGTCCAGTGTAAAGAAATTCAGAGAAGTTCCCGTTACACAATATAATGCGCCGTCTTCGTACCGGATATTCAGATAAAGTCCCTGAATCTGTCCGCTTGCGATCCCTGTTCCGGATTTTCCTGCAAATTGCTCCACATCATGGGACGACAGACACAACACAATATGAAAGCTCCCCGGAAGCTTCTTTCCCTTGATCAGCGAAAAGCAGATAGGCTTAAGCATTTTCCACGAAGAAAAATCCCCAATTTGTTTCTCCTCCAGCTCTTCCTCCGAATAATACCCCTGTTTAATATGACCGTCAATGGTAAAGCTGTTGAAGGTGACAATGGTGATCTCTTTCACAAGAAAACCGTCAAAATCCTCTTTTACAAACAGCTTGGATGTAAATGCCCTGACATCTTCAACTTTTAATGCAACCATAACCTTCTCCTGCCCGCAGCACTGCTGCAGTTTTCCAAATTCTTACTCAATTATACAGTTTTTACCTATTAACGTCAAATGAAAACTGATACACATTTACATGCTTATCTTGTCTGTTTTTATCAAGAAAAACAGCTTCCCATGAGGCTTATCATGAAAAGCTGTCCTGCATATTGTCTCCAGCATCCCGATATGAAAATTCGTCCAGATATCACACATCCGGCCTAAAAATGCCGCCATATATAGTTATAGGGAAAACAGGGAAATGACAACTGACAAAACCAGCATATCCGGGATAATAAAGACAGAAAGACAAATCAGTAAAAACAGTTTAGCACATACGGTACGCCGTGAACAGAGTCTTCATACTGACTACACCGCGAAAGGAAGACGGACAGTTTCCCACCGCCTATACTCCCTTTCCCATCAGAAGGTCGAAAGAGCTCTGCTTTCCCTGCTGCAGATGATAGATCATTGCCTGGGCGGCCTTTTCGTAATCACTTTCCAGCAGCCACTTGGTGATCTCTATGTGCTCTTCCATAATATACTTTAAACGTGAGTTCCGGTTTCCGGTCATGTTGCGCAGTCTTCTGGTCTGGTCCTGAAGCTGGTTCATGGTCCTTGTCAGATGGGCGTTACGGCACTGGTCCAGGATCATGTCATGCAAAATATAATCCAGCTTGAATTTGCCTTCCTCATCCTTGGTGTTCTCCAGGGATTTCTTGCAGTGGTCCATGTATTCCTTTAATTCGTCCTTTGAGATATCGCAGCCCCAGCGCCTGATGATATGGGGTTCGATCAGTTCCCTGACCTCATATACGTCCCGTACATCACTCATCACAATGTCAGTTACCCAAATACCCTTCTTTGGCATAAATTTCACCAGGTTTTCCTGTTCCAGCCTGCTGAGTGCTTCCCGTATGGGGGTATGGCTGGAGTCCACTTCCTGTACCAGCTCGATTTCATTCAACAGGGTTCCCGGTTTATACTGACATGTGATTATCTTTTCTTTTATGATCTGATACGCTTTATCTTTAAGGGTTTCCTTAGCCATATGTCTCAATCACTCTCCTTATAAAAATCACTGCCGGATCTGCAGCCAAAGGGCACCTCCGGCAAAACGCATGATAATTATTATAATACCACATAATCCCCCATCTTTGGCAGGTTTTTTTTATTTTTCGGCATTTTCGGATAAAACCATAACTTTAGACCGTTCCTTCAGATATGTTTTAGCTCAATTGCTGTATGGGCACCATAAATGCTTCCCGGTTTCATCCCATCCCCGGCGTTTTCTTGCGGGAACCGGTGCGGCCTTTTATCATATAATAGAATAAAAAGCCGGATATCCCCACATTATGTCCTACATGATCCGGCCGCAGCAGGAGCCCGTCTATGAACAGAGAACCATCCTTCAGCCTTGTAACCATCAACTATCTGAACCGTTTTTACAGCATCCTGGACAGAATGATCCAGGACATGACAAACGCCCGGCTGGGAAACAGCATCTCCGTCAACTTTATGACGCAGATGATCCCCCATCACCGGGCAGCAATTGAAATGTCACAAAATCTTCTTCAGTATACCACTAATATCCCACTGCAGAACATTGCCTTACAGATCGTATCAGAGCAAAACAAAAGCATTGAGAACATGAAGAGCATCATCGGCACATGCGGCCAGTTCTCCAATTCCCCGCAGGAGCTGGACGCTTACCAGAGGGGGATGGATCAGATCATGGACACCATGTTCTCCGAAATGGAGCATGCCTGCGCTGTCAATAATATAAATGTCAGCTTTATCCATGAAATGATCCCTCACCACCAGGGGGCGATCCGCATGTCGGAACTTACGCTGAAGGCTTCCATATGTCCCCAGCTCCCCCCTATCCTGCATGCCATTATCACTTCCCAAAAACGAGGGGTGATGCAGATGGAACAGCTTCTCCAATGTATATGCTGATATCCTAAGCCAGATTGGAGTACCCCATCAGGCTCTTATCCACGGCGCGGGCCACCTCACGGCCTTCCCTGATGGCCCAGACCACCAGGGACTGTCCCCTGTGCATATCACCTGCGGTGAACACTTTATCCACGCTGGTCCGGTATGACCCCGGTTCCGTATCCACATTGGTCCTTGCATTCAGCTGTACCCCAAATGCATCCGCCACATAACTCTGGCTTCCCAGGAATCCGGCCGCAATGAGCACCAGGTCAGCCTGGATCTCCCTCTCGCTTCCCTCCACGGGAACCATAAGGGTGCGGCCGTTCTCCTCGTCCTTCTTTGACACCAGGTCCACGATCACGGCTTTGCACACCCTGCCCTCTGCATCCTTTACAAACTCCTTTACCGTTGTCTGGTATATCCTCGGGTCCTCCCCAAACACGCAGACAGCTTCCTCCTGGCCGTAATCCGTTTTAAGGACGCGTGGCCACTCCGGCCAAGTGTTATCCTCCGCCCGTTTAACCGGAGGCTTAGGCATCATCTCCAGCTGGATCACTCCGGCGCAGCCCTGGCGGACGGATGTGCCCACACAGTCATTGCCCGTATCGCCGCCGCCGATCACCACCACATGTTTATCCTTTGCGGATATGTAATTTCCGTCCTCCAGGTGTGAATCCAGCAGGCTCTTAGTGGTTGCCTTCAGGAAATCCACTGCAAAATAAATGCCCTGGGCATCCCTTCCCGGCACATCGATATCCCTGGGATTGGAGGCGCCGCAGGCCAGGATCACCCGGTCATATTCCTTCATGATCCGGTTGGCCTTATAGCCCTTACCCACATCGGCTCCCGTGACAAAGCTGACGCCTTCCTGCTTCATCACATCCACCTTGCGGTCAATGACCCATTTCTCCAATTTCATGTTCGGTATCCCATACATCAAAAGGCCGCCCACCCGGTCGCTGCGCTCAAACACAGTAACTGAGTGTCCCCGTTTGTTCAGCTGGTCCGCAGCAGCCAGGCCCGCTGGGCCGGAGCCGATCACCGCCACCTTTTTACCTGTGCGGATGCTGGGCGGGTTGGGACAGGCCACCCCCTGGTCATACGCCTTTTCAATAATGGCCCATTCATTTTCCTTTACCGTTACCGGATCGCCGTTTAGCCCGCAGGTGCAGGCCGCCTCACAGGGAGCCGGACACACCCTGGAAGTAAACTCCGGAAAACTGTTGGTCTTTTTAAGCCGGTTATATGCCTGGCTCCAGTTTCCTGTATACACCAGGTCATTCCATTCCGGGATCAGGTTGTTCAGGGGGCACCCGCTGACCATTCCCTTTATCATAATGCCCGACTGGCAGAAGGGGACACCGCAGTCCATGCAGCGTGCGCCCTGCTTTTTCCGTTCCTCCTCGTTTAAAGGGGTGTGAAACTCATTCCAGTTCCTGATCCTGTCCTTTGGAGCCGTCTCAGCACTCACTTCACGTTCAAACTCTAAAAATCCTGTCATCTTTCCCATGATGTTCCACCTCCTTAACCTCTGACATTTGCATAAAATGCTTCAATCTGCGCCTGTTCGCTGTTCAGTCCCTTTTCCTCCATCTGCACGATCGCGTTCATCATACGGCGGTAGTCGTGGGGGACGATTCTTTTGAACCGGGGGAGGTACTCGCTGAAGTGGTCCAGGATCCTCTTGCCTTTGTCCGAATTGGTATAGGCCACATGCTCCTGGATCAGTCCTTTCAGTTCCAGCACATCATATTTATTGGTCACTTCCTCAAAGGATACAAGCTCCTTATTCAGTCTCTTATACAGGCTTCTCTCTTCATCCAGCACATAGGCAATACCGCCGCTCATGCCGGCCGCAAAATTCTTGCCGGTGGTGCCCAGCACCACCACGCAGCCGCCTGTCATGTACTCACAGCCGTGATCTCCCACGCCTTCCACCACAGCGGTGGCGCCGGAATTGCGGACACAGAATCGCTCTCCCGCAACGCCGTTTATAAACGCCTTGCCGCTGGTCGCTCCGTACAGGGCCACATTTCCGATTATGATATTGTCCTCAGCCTTAAACTGCACCCCCTTGGGCGGGTACACCACCAGCTTGCCGCCGGAAAGCCCCTTTCCAAAGTAGTCATTGGAATCCCCCACCAGTTCCAGGGTAAGTCCCTTGGGTATGAATGCCCCAAAGCTCTGTCCGCCGCTTCCGCTGCAGTTGATGGTAAAGGTATCTTCCGGCAGGCCCTCCGGATACTTTCTGGTGATCTCCGAACCAAAAATGGTTCCCAGGGTACGGTTTACATTGGACACATCCACCTGTACACTCTTTTTTTGGCCGCTGTTTAAGGCGCTCTTTAACTTTTTAAGGAAAACCTGCTCATCGATGGTTTCCTCCAGCTTGAAATCAAATACCTGTTTTTCACTGTAGCCCGCAACTTTCCGGCCCGCATAAGGGTTATCCAGTATCTTGCTTAAATCCACTTTTCTGCCCCGGGCGCAGGGTATGCCGTCCCTGGACTTTAAAAATTCAGTGCGGCCCACCAGGTCATCCACTGTGCGCACTCCCAGCTTTGCCATATATTCACGCAGCTCCTGGGCAATAAACTTCATAAAGTTCACCACATACTCCGGCTTGCCGATAAAACGCTTGCGTAGCTCCGGATTCTGTGTTGCGATCCCCATGGGGCATGTGTCCAGATTGCATACACGCATCATCACGCAGCCCATGGTCACAAGGGGAGCGGTTGCAAAACCAAACTCCTCCGCCCCCAGCATACATGCGATGGCCACGTCACGGCCGGTCATCAGTTTGCCGTCCGTTTCCAGGATCACCTTATCCCGAAGCCCGTTCATGATCAGGGACTGATGGGCTTCGGCCACGCCCAGTTCCCACGGAAGACCGGCGTTGTAGATGGAATTTCTGGGCGCCGCCCCTGTTCCGCCGTCATAGGAAGAGATCAGGATCACCTGGGCACCGGCCTTTGCCACACCGGCTGCAACCGTACCCACACCGGCCTCAGATACCAGCTTAACCGAGATCCTGGCTTTGGTGTTGGAATTCTTAAGGTCGTAGATCAGCTGGGCCAGGTCTTCAATGGAGTATATGTCATGATGGGGAGGCGGGGAGATCAGGCTCACCCCAGTGGTTGAATGCCTTGTCTTAGCCACCCATGGATAAACTTTCTTTCCGGGCAGCTGACCGCCCTCCCCAGGCTTTGCTCCCTGGGCCATCTTGATCTGGATCTCCTGGGCGCTCACCAGGTAACGGCTGGTAACGCCAAAGCGTCCCGAGGCCACCTGTTTGATGGCTGAACATCGATTCCTGTTGGCCGGCCCCGGCGTCAGGCGGTCCAGACTCTCGCCGCCCTCTCCCGTATTGGACTTGCCGTGTATCCGGTTCATGGCAATGGCCAGGCATTCATGGGCCTCCTGGGAAATGGAGCCGTAGGACATGGCTCCTGTCTTAAACCGCCTGACAATGGAATCCACGCTCTCCACCTCATCCAGCGGGATACCCCCGTCCTCAGGGAGGTCAAACTCCATCAGGGAACGAAGGTGATATGCCTTGTCATCCCTGTCTATCTCTGATGTATACTGTTTAAATGTTTCGTAATTCCCCGTCCTGGCAGCTTCCTGAAGCAGATGGATGGTCAGGGGATTATATAGATGGGCTTCCTGCCCGGACCGAGACTTGTGGCTTCCCACACTGTCCAGAGTCAGGTCCACATCCAGGCCCAGGGGATCGAAGGCCGCTGAGTGAAGGGTATCCACATCATTGGCAATGTCCTCCAGGGTGATGCCGCCCACACGGCTTACGGTGTCGGTAAAATATTTGTCCACCACTTCCTTGGAAATGCCAATGGCCTCAAAGATCTGGGCGCCCTGGTAAGACTGGATGGTGGAAATTCCCATTTTGGAGGCGATCTTCACAATGCCGTGAAGCACCGCCATATCATAGTCCATTACAGCCGCATAATAATCCTTATCCAGCATTCCTGATCCGATGAGGGAACGGATGGACTCGTGGGCCAGATAGGGATTGATGGCACATGCGCCGTATCCCAAAAGGGTGGCAAAGTGATGGACTTCCCTAGGTTCCCCGCTCTCCAAAATAAGAGCCACGCCCGTGCGTTTTTTAGTCCTCACCAGGTACTGCTGAAGGGCTGAAACCGCCAGCAGCGAAGGAATGGGCACATGGTTCTCATCAATATCCCTGTCAGACAAAATAATGATATTGGCTCCGTCCTTATGGGCCCGGTCCACTTCCAGAAACAGCCGGTCAATGGCCTTTTCAAGGGACGTATTCTTATAATATGTAATAGGGATCTGCTCCACCTTAAAACCGGGCTTCTTCATATTCTTTATCTTCAGAAGATCCGTCTCCGTAAGGATGGGGTTTTCCACCTTTAAAATCTTACAATTTTCCGGAGTCTCCTCCAGAATATTCCCCTCCTCTCCCACATACACCGTGGTGGAGGTTACGATCTCCTCCCGGATGGCGTCAATAGGCGGGTTGGTCACCTGGGCGAACAGCTGCTTAAAATAGTTGAACAGAGGCTGGTGTTTTTCAGAGAGCACGGCCAGGGGACTGTCCACTCCCATGGCGGACACTGCCTCGGCCCCGTTTAAAGCCATGGGCAGGATCATGGTCTTATACTGCTCATAGGTGTATCCATACGTCTTCTGCAGCTTCAGGAGCTGCTCCCGCTCCATGGGCGGCACCCCCTTATTGGGCACGGAAAGCTCCTTGATATCAATGAGATTGGAGTCCAGCCATTCACCGTAGGGTTTTCTGGACGCATAGTCATGTTTCAGGCGGTCGTCATCTATGATCTCTCCCTTTTTTGTGTCCACCAGAAGCATTTTCCCGGGACGCAGGCGGTCTTTTCTCACCACCTTTGTCTGGTCAATGTCAATGGCGCCCACCTCTGAGGCCAGGATCATGTATCCATCCTCTGTAATATAATACCGGGAAGGGCGCAGTCCGTTTCTGTCCAGCACCGCTCCCACCACATCACCGTCCGTGAAAAGAATGGAGGCAGGGCCGTCCCATGGCTCCATCATGGTGGCGTAATAACGGTAAAAATCCTTGATCTCTCCGTCCATGTATTTGTCATACTCCCAGGGAGCCGGGATCGTGACCATCACGGCCAGGGCCAGGTCCATTCCGCTCATTACCATAAACTCCAGGGCGTTGTCCAGCATGGCTGAGTCAGAGCCTTCCTGGCTGATGATGGGAAGGACCTTGTGCATATCGTACTTAAAGTACTCGGATTCCATGTTTTCTTCCCGGGCAACCATCTTATCCACATTGCCGCGTATGGTATTGATCTCGCCGTTATGTACGATAAAGCGGTAAGGATGGGCGCGCATCCAGCTGGGGTTTGTATTGGTGCTGAACCTGGAATGGACAATGGCAATGGCCGACCTGTAATCCTTATCCTGAAGATCCTGGAAAAACCGCCTCAGCTCCCCTACCAGGAACATCCCCTTATACACAATGGTACGGCTGCTCAGGGAGACCACATACGTGTCCTCATTGCTCTGTTCAAATACCCGGCGCACCACGTACAGCTTCCGGTCAAAGTCCAGTCCTGCCTTTACCTGTTCCGGCTTTGCCACAAAGCCCTGGGCAATGTAAGGCATCACTTCCAGTGCCCTCTCCCCCAGGATTTCCGGGGTAGTGGGAACTACCCTCCATCCCAGAAAGGTAAGCCCTTCCTTTTTCACAATGATCTCAAACATCTTCATTGCCTGGTTGCGGGCCAGCTCATCCTGGGGAAAGAAGAACATACCCACGCCGTATTCCCTCTCGCCTCCAACGTGGATGCCCAGAGGTTCTGTTACTTTCTGAAAAAAGCTGTGGGAAATCTGCAGCATGATACCCACGCCGTCACCGGTTTTGCCTTCAGCGTCCTTACCGGCTCTGTGTTCCAGATTTTCCACAATGTGGAGTGCCTGGTCGACTGTCTCATGTGTTTTTAAGCCCTTAATGTTGGCAACCGCACCTATGCCGCAGTTGTCATGCTCAAAACGGGGATCGTACAGTCCTGGCTGTTTCTGTTTGGAGTCCATAGATTTCTTCCTTTCTTTCGCATTGGAGACGTGCCTTCACACGGCATCTTCTTGGGGGAGTCTCCATTTGCTTTTTTATAGAGGTGATGATACTACAAATTTTTCTATTTGTAAACAGATTTTTATTTTAAATTTTCAGATAATTTGATAATTTATATTTAATGATATTATAATCTGATTATTTATGCAGAAAACAAAATACCGCGCTGTTTTATCAAAATATTTACACCTCACAATTTTGACCGCATTTGCTCATATTTTAGCTTTCAAAGCACAGTCAGAAGGAAAACAAACCAACAAAAAAAGACATCCCGGACGCGCCAGCCCCATCCGGGATATCCTTTCCTTTTCTTCATCCTCCTGGAAAATCAATATGGATGAAACACATACCTTTGTATCTCCTCCTCACACAGTGAAATGCCCAGGCCAGGCCCCTTGGGAATCTTCACCCTTCCCTCTTTCACCGGATAGGTTCCCGTCACACAGGTATCCTTCATAGGGTTGTCCCCATGATCATATTCCATTATATGGGCACCGGAAGCATTCATTACCTGCATGGTTGCCGCATACCCTACCCCGTTTGCCAGGAAATGGGGCGCTACCTCCACCCCATATTGGTGTGCAAGCCGGGCAGCTTTCATGAATTCCGTGATCCCGCCGCATTTTGTCACATCCGGCTGGCAAACCTGCAAAAGCCCTTTAGCCAGATGACGCTCAAAGTCTGCGCCATAAAGATTTTCACCTCCGGCAATCCGCATTCCGGTCTTCCTGACCAGGACTTCCAGGTCCTCCACATGATCCGCCATAAGAGGTTCCTCAACCCAGTACAGATGAAAGGGCTCCAAAAGCGGAGCCATTTCCAAGGCAGTCTCAAGATCCCATCCCTGGTTCACATCCGCCATCACCAGGCAGTCTGGGCCGACCAGCCGACGCAGCTCAGACAGATTCCGGATATCCTGCTTTGGATCCATTCCGATCTTCAGCTTAAAGGCAGTAACCCCCTGTTCCCAAAAGCGCTCTGCCTGTTCTGCCACCCCGTCCGGTCCCAGAGCCGAACAGTAAACCGGAACACTTTCAGCTGAAGATTCCAGCAGCTCACAAATTGACTTGCCTTCCGCCTTTCCCTGGATATCCCAAAGTGCAATATCCAGTCCGCTTAACACCTGATAGGCGATCCCGGGAGCCCCCCACTGAAGACCGATCCGTTTGAACTTCCTGCCAATCGTTGCCCAGATCCCCTCCCTGTCCAATGGGTCAGCGCCAATGAGCATGGGCTTTAATCCCTGGTGGACGGACGCCTCCTTCTCATAGTGGCTCCACTGGGGGAAATTGCAGAAGATTTCCCCCAGCCCAGTAATCCCGGCATCCGTGTGCACCAAGAGGAACATTCCGTTTCTGTGGTTCCATACCCCAAGGGCGCTCTGTACACGCTGATGCCCCTCATAGGTGACACGCATGCAAATAGTCTGTATATCCGTAATTTTCAACTCGTCCACTCCAATACTCTTGATTTGTTTGATAAGGTATCAGTTTTCCAATATGGGTGCGATGATCTTTTCAAATGTTTCAAAGGTCTCCCCTGTCTGCTTTGCATCCAAAACAGTAGACGTGGCCCCGGTCTTTTCAACATTTTCCAAGAACTCCGGGCTGTTTGCCGCTTTCATCAGCGCATCCTGAAGAATTTTCACATCCTCCTCCTTCATATCGGGAGGGCCGAATACGCCGCGGATCTGTTCCACATTGGCCGCCTCAATTCCCAATTCCGCAAAGGTGGGAACATCCGGCCACACGGAAGCCCGCTTACTGCCTGTAACACCCAGGGCGATCAGGTTTCCCGCATCGATATGTGCCTGGCTCTCGGCAAAGGAGCCGATTGCAAGATTTGTGTGTCCCCCTGCGCACTGTGTACAGCAATCCGCGCCTCCTCCTGTACCGGCAATGATATTAAACTCGATTCCCAGAGCATTGGCAACCGCATTGGCGATAATGTTGGTCACACCCCCGGATGAGCTGGTGGCGATGGTTACCTCTCCCGGATGTTCCTTCGCATAGGAAACCATTTCCCCAAAGGAAGAAAAGGGCGCGCTGGCGGACATAAGGATCGCCGATGCCTCTGTCTGATAAGTCATAATAGGTGTCATATCCCTGAATGAATGGTCAATGGTCCCCATTAAATTGTGGGTCAGCAATGTGAGGGTGCCCTGGACAATGGTATATCCGTCCGGTTCATACCCCATGATCTCCTTATAACTGACCGCCCCGGATGTTCCCGGTTTATTCAGTATATTGACGGAAACCCCCAGGTCTTTTTCTGCCAGGGACGCCAGCAGGCGACCGGAGACATCCGCGCCTGTGCCGGGATCAAAACCGATCATAAACGTAATGGGTTTGCTGGGATAAATATCTTGTTTCTTGCAGCCCGCACCACAGGCGGCAATCAAAGTAAACACCAGGAACAACTTAAAGAACTTGCTTATTTTTTTCATAGCAGCTTCTCCTTTTGCATGATTGACATTATTTATTTTGCAGCGCCCTTTGTCTCCACGCCGTCACACCGTAACGGATCACAGGCCAAAATAGCATGATGGCTGTGAGAAGTAAAATTGCAACTGCAATTGGTTTTGTAAAAATAAACAGAAAGCTCCCCTTGCCTAATTGTACTGCAGAGCGGTAATTCCGCTCGATCAGTCCGCCAAGCACGGTTCCCAGCACGGTTGCGATCACAGGAAAACCGCGCTTGTCAAAAATATATCCTAAAATCCCCATAAAGATCATGGTGCCCACATCAAATATACTGCGTTTAACGGAGTAGGAGCCAATAACGCAGAGCACGGCAATAATCGGGATCAGGACATTCTGGGGCACCCGGATAACCTTCATAAACAAACGGGCGGCCAGAAGCCCCAGCACCAGCATCAGTACGGCGGCAATCATATAATTGGTGTATATGGAATTCACCAGGTCTGCATGATTGACAAACAGTATGGGGCCAGGGGTGATGTTATTCATCATAAATGCCCCCAGCATCACGGCAGTGGCGCCATCTCCCGGAACCCCCAGGGTCAGCAGGGGAACCAGTGCGCCTCCATTGGTACCATTGTTTGCTGATTCCGATGCCGCCACGCCCCGGATGTCGCCTGTCCCAAAGGTCTTTTCCTTGTCTACAAGCCGCTTTTCCGTATCATAAGCCAGGAAACTGGCAATCGGTCCCCCGGCACCGGGCAGGATACCTACAAAGGTTCCAATGATACCGCCTCGGATCGTTGTGGGAAGGATCCTCAGCATCTGCGTTCGGGAAGGCAGGATCTTATTCACCTGCTTTACAACCTCATAGGACAAGTGTGCGGATTCCGCCTGTTTCAGCACCTCGCGAAATCCAAAAAGGCCAACCAGCATGGGAACCAAGGTCAAACCGCCTGTCATGGAGACATTCCCAAACGCGTATCGGGCCACTCCTGTCACCGGGTCGCTGCCCGCCAGATTAAAACACACACCGATCAGCCCGGCGGCCAGGCCTTTATAAATGTTTTTTCCCACAATACCGGCTATTAAGCTGAGCGAAAACACACCCACTGCAAAATATTCCGCCGGCCCGAACTCCAGGGCAACAGAGCCCAGCTTGGGTGCTACAAAAATCAGAACCAGTCCTGAAAGTACGCCTCCTATAAAGGAGGAAATGGTTGCGATCCCCAATGCTGTCCCGGCTTCGCCTTTCTGCGCCATGGGATATCCATCCATTCCAGTCATCATGGAAGCCGGGGTTCCCGGAATGTTGATCAGGATGGATGAGATGGAACCGCCATATGTGGCACCCACAAAAACGCCAAGAATTGCCGCCATGCCCAGGTCTGCCGGCAACACATATGTAATGGGCAGAATCAGCGCAATAGACATGGTGGCTGTCAATCCGGGAATAGCGCCGCAAATAATCCCCAATATGGTGCCGCCCGTAATGATCAGGATATTCTGCAGCTGAAACGCTTCCTGCAGACATCTAAAAATCGTTTCCATATCATCCCTCCCTATAGAATCATGTGCAGCAGGCCGCTGGGCAAAGTCACCTTAAAGCCATAAGTAAAGACCGTATAGACCGCAGCCGTCACCCCCACAGCAATTGTGACTGCCCTTTTTGGAGATGTCCCCAGTGCATACAGCGCAGTCCATAGAAACAGCGGCGTAATGATCAGAAAACCGATCGGCTTCCAGAATAGCTGATAAGCAACCACCATAAATACCATAAACAATGGCGGCGGAATGACGGATGGTTTTCCAAACAGACAGTATCTCTTATCCCTGAAGGATCCTGGTTGTTCTGCCGCAGATCCTGATACCTCCTTTTTTCCTTTGATCACACCGGATAGGATCAAAAAGGTTCCAAGCAAGAAAATACAGCCGGCCAAAAAATAGGGAAATGCCCGGGGAGAAACACCGTCATTCCAATTTTTCAAACTGATGTTCCTTCCATTCATCACTAAAAAAAGTGAAAATACCAGCAGCCCAATCCCATCTGGTATAGATGATTTGCTCCATTTCATTAAACCCCCTCCTTACGATCATTTTATTAATTGACAAGTGTCCTTCTGTTAAATGTTAACATTTTATATTTAAAATTTCTCGTCTCATAATACAACCGTGTCCTTGGTTCCCACTTCACCTTCCCATACCATTCCTCCCCCTCCATATGTTAAATGTTAACATTTATAGTAATACAAATCCTCCTCTCCCTACACTTTATGATAAACTGCCTTTTAACTGCTCCGTGTCACCTCCTGCATCTTATGGAAATTCATGCGGCCGCTCTTATAATGGGTCTGCAGCCCCTGTTCCATCCGGGCGATATCACCGGATTCAATTCCTTCCAAAATCCCCATGTGATCCCGAAAATAATTATTCTTTACGCTGCCCGCGTACTTGATGTTTGTCTCCATGATACTGCGGCGGAATCCGGAAATGGATTTCCATGCCCGGAGCAGCACAACGCTCCCTGCCTTTTCCATCAGATTGTCATGGAATGAATAATCATACTGGTTGCTCATGATTTCAATACCGGATTCAATGCTTATGGCCAACTGCTCCAAGTCATATTTGGCAGCTGCCATCCAAGAGGTAAAGGCAGCATCATAGGGAGCATGTTTCATAATGATCTTGCATGCCTCCGATTCCAGAAAGGTACGTAATCTCAAATAATCCTCAAAATCGCTCTCATCAAATTTCATCACCTTGGTGCGTCCGTTGCCTGGTCTGTAAACCAAGCCGTCCGCTTCCAACTGGCTGATCGCTTCACGGATCGGCCCCCGGCTGATATTCAGTTCCCTTGCCAGCTCAGGTTCATTCAAATGATATTCCGGCGGATAAACACCTTCTATAATGGCCTTACGCAAATAGTTTGCCACATCATCGCTTAACTTTGTTTTAATGAATTTGCTTTGCACCTGCTGATATCCTCTTTTACATATTGTCAGTTTCAACAATTTTCTTAGATTTTACTTCTTTCTTTAGTATAGATTTACAAATGTAAAATGTCAACACTTTATGATAAAAATTATTTCTTCTCCCTAAAAACAAAAAACAGGCAGCATCTCCCAAAAGATACCGCCTGCGGTCATTCTTATCCATTGTATATATAAATTACATCTCGCCCAATCCACTCTCAATTGCCGTGGTCAGGGTCTCCATTGCTGCCGCCTCATCCTCACCGTCACAGATCAGGGTAATCTCAGTTCCGCACTTGATGCCGGCTGCCATTACGTTCAGTACGCTCTTTGCAATGATCTTCTTCTCCCCGCATTCAATTGTAATGTCGCTCTTGAACTTCATGGCTGTCTGAGACAGGACACCTGCTGGTCTCAAATGTAAACCGGATGGGTTAACAACCTTTAATGTTTTACTAAGCATAATACACTCTCCTTATCCACTATTTTATACTCTCGGACACACGATTAACGCCATGTCCCCTATGAAAGATTCTATTACATCTGCCTGCCTATGTCAAGTTAATCGGAAAAATCCTGAGCAACTTTTTCACAATCTTTCCCGGGGCTTACGGCCTGCATCACCGCAGGTTATGGCCTGTATTCCTGTGGGGCCGCGGGCCGTATTCCCGTGGGCTGCGGCCTGCATCACCTTCCGTTCCCGGCGCTTTTGCGGGCCCTTGCTTCTGCCTGTGAAAAGACGCAGCCGCAATAGTCCTGTCTGTAAAGGCCGTACTCTGCGGACAGCTGGACCGACCGCTTATATCCGTTCTTTTTCTTAAAATCCGACAGCAAGTAGGGTACCCCCCATTGATCCCCCAGCCTGGCGCCTATCTCATTCAGCTTATCCGCGTTCTTTAAGGGACTGATGGAAAGTGTGGTTGTAAAATAGTCATATCCTCCCCGGGCAGCCACCCCGGCAGCATGGGCCAGGCGCAGTTCATAGCACCTAACGCACCGTTCCCCGCCCTCCGGGTCCGCCTCATGGCCCTTTGCAGCTGCATAAAAGTCCTCAGGCACATACTCCCCTGCCAGGAATTTCACAGGCCTCTGAAGCCCCATCTCCCGGATCAGGCGCTCCTGCTCCTTTACGCGTGTTTCGTACTCTTCTTTGGGCGCTATGTTGGGATTATAATAATAGACCGTGATATCAAAATACCGGGACAGGTATTCCAGGACATAACTGCTGCAGGGCGCACAGCAGCTGTGCAGCAAAAGGCTGGGGATCCTGCCTTCCCGTCCCTCCCGCTCCATGATCTGTTCCATCTCCCTCTGGTAATTCCTCTTTTGACCTGGCTGTGTCATCTGCGTCTCCTTCCCGCGGCCGCCTATTCCTGCTCCTATGATCCTTCTATCCTTGCACCAATTGTTCCAATCCAAAAAGCAGATTTTCGGAAAGCAAAAAGAGACCGTCTGCAACAACGGCCTCCTTAAATGCCATATTTCCCAGCGCATGTCCAAATATGCTAGGTCCGGACACACCCTAATCCTTACAGGAAATCCCTGATTCGTTTGCTTCTCACCGGATTGCGCAGTTTTCTGAGAGCCTTTGCCTCAATCTGACGGATACGCTCCCTGGTAACGTTGAATTCCTTTCCAACTTCCTCCAGGGTACGGGGATGTCCGTCCTCCAGACCAAATCTGAGGACAATGACCTGGCGCTCCCTCTCCTTCAGATCACCCAGCAATGCATCGATATGTTCACGCAGCATAACGGATTCCACATTGCCTTCCGGTGTCACCACATTATTATCTGCCACGAAATCGCCTAAGTTGGAGTCATCCTCCTCGCCGATGGGTGTCTCCAATGAAGCCGGTTCCCTTGCGATCTGCATAATCTCCATGACCTTGTCCTCCGTCATGTCCAAAGCCTCTGCCAGCTCTGTCACAGACGGCTCATATCCCAGCTCCAATGTAAGCTTCCTCTGCATCTTAGACATCTTGTTAATGGTCTCAACCATATGCACCGGTACGCGGATGGTCCTCGCCTGATCTGCCAGAGCCCTTGTAACCGACTGGCGGATCCACCATGTTGCATATGTACTTAGTTTATAACCCTTTGTATAGTCAAACTTCTCCACGCCTTTGATCAGTCCCAGATTGCCTTCCTGTACCAGATCCAGGAAACTCATCCCTCTTCCGGTATAGCGCTTGGCAATGCTGACCACAAGACGGAGATTGGCCTCGATCAGCCTTTCTTTGGCATAGTCATCGCCATCAGCTTTGCGCTGGGCCAGATTCAACTCTTCGTCTGCCGTAAGAAGGGGCACGGTGCCAATTTCTTTGAGATACATGCGGACAGGGTCCTCTGTGCCGATCCCCTCCAACAGGTCCACTGCATCCAGGTCGATTTCTTCCTCTTCTGCATCTTTAATGAAGCTGTCATCGTCTAAATCCAGGTCTAAATCAATGTCATCAAGCAGAACAGTGTCCTCGGTAAGCATCGCTTCGTCCAGTACGGGAACAACGTCAATATTACGGTTCTCCAGGTAACTGTAAATTTGGTCCATCTGTTCCGGTGACAGGTTATCCCCGGTAAAAAAATCATTAATCTCCCCTGCATCCAGCGTGTTATGCTTGGATTTTGCATGTTCGACCAGCTTTTCCAGCTTCTTTAAAAAATCGTCCTTTTCCACTGATAAACGTCCTTTCGCTTAAAGGTAAATGTGGAAACTCCCACAACTTATCATTATATACCATTGAATACTGTATTTCAACATATTTCGACAAAATATTTTATTTTTTTAGAAGAATCTGTATTCGTTCCTTTAAATTTCCAATATTTACCTCTGTTCTGGTTCCGCCGTACTCACCGTCCAGGACCCAGTCCACTCCCCATTCCGATGTCATTCGGATGGATGAGGTCTTAAATTTATACACATATTCGTTGGGTTCTTCCTTGAGAAACATATAGGATACAATGTTGCTCAAATCCACAGGCGTTCTGGGCATACGGATCAACAGCACCTCGAACAGCCCGTCATTTAAGGCCACGGACTGGTTCACCAGTCCCTTGAAACCGCCCACGCTTCTGGTATTGGTCACCATGCCAAAGGCAAAATCCTCTTCCAGCACCTGATCCTCCCATTCCACCTTCATGCGGTATGGCTTCAGGCCTGCCAAACTCTTTACGCCCTCGATCATATAGGCCTGATGGCCCAGCAGGTTTTTCCTGTCCTGGGATGTGAGATAAGACACTTCCGTAAATGCCCCAAAGGCGGCAATATACATAAAATACCTGTCATGGCAAAAGGTGCCGATGTCAACGGCAAAGGGCTTGCCCTCCATAATATCCGAGGCCGCCTGGGGCATCCTCTTAGGTATCTCCAGGCTGGAGGCAAAGTCATTGGTGGATCCGGCCGGAATGTATCCCAAAAGAGGCAGCTTCTTAAGCTTCATCATGCCGGACACGGTCTCATTCAGGGTACCGTCCCCGCCGCTGCACACCACCAGGTCCACACGGTTACCGTATCGGTGCACCACTTCCACGGCATCGCTCTGCTTCTGGGTCACATGGACACGGATCTCATAACCCGCCCTGGTGAAAATGTCCAGTATTTCCATGAGATGACCCTTGATCTGCTCCTTGCCTGAACGGGGATTAAATACAAACAGCATTTTCTTCATCCTGCATTCCTCCCTTTCAGTGTAACCAATTTTAACAAACTTATCCAATCAAAGAAGTATATGCCTGAAATGCATTGGGCAGAGCATATTTTTCCTCCACTTCCTTCCTGGAAACCATGAACCAATCCCCGGCCCGGTCCTGTTTCTGGACAGATGCCGGCTCCTGGGCCAATGCCGGCTCCCGGGCCAATGCCGGCTCACGGGCCAATGCCGGCTCACGGGCCAATGCCGGCTCACGGACAGCTTCCGGCCCCTCGGCAAAATCCCAGCCTGCGCCGTCCTCCTTCTGCCTCAGGACCACCCGGTATCCGCTCATATGCCATTCCACATGGGAAAATACATGCTTGGCCGATGGCAGAGGGATCAGCTGCTCCACTGCCTCAGGCTCCAGACCCAGAACCTCCGGGACCTCCTCCGATCCCGGATACCCCAGCACATTGGGGAGTTCATAGAGAGCTGCCAGAAGGCCTTTTGGCGGTCTCTTATGGATGGCTACCTTGTCTTGATATTCTATGATGAAAACGGTCCTCTTCTCGATTTTCCTCGCCTTTGCAGGCGATTTATAGGGAATTTCCTTCCACCAGCCATTCTTTTTTGTGAGGCAGACAGAAGCCAGGGGACACTCGCTGCATTTGGGCTCTCCTCCCGGTATACACACCAGGGCGCCGATCTCTATGAGCCCCTGGTTGTAGTGACTGGCTTCATCTGCGGGCATCACGGCTTTAAGTTCCTGTTCCATCCCGGTCTTCACAGAGGCCTTCTTTATATCCTCCCGGTCCCCCAGGATCCGTGAGATAACCCTGAGCACATTGCCGTCCACGGCAGGGAGCGGCTGGTTAAAGGCAATGGAAGCAATGGCTCCTGCCGTATAGCTCCCGATCCCGGGCAGCCGGATCAGATCCTCAAAGGATGCAGGAAGGCAGCCGCCGTATTCCTCCATTACCATCTTGGCCGCTGCCTTTAAATTCCTGGCCCGGTTATAATATCCCAGGCCTTCCCACATCTTCATAAGATGATCATCCTCTGTCTCTGCAAGATCCCTCACAGAAGGAAACGCTTCCATAAACCGTTCAAAATACGGCTTCACCGCCTCAACCCTGGTTTGCTGCAGCATGATCTCCGATATCCAGACCCGGTAAGGCTGGGGATCATCCCTCCAGGGCAGGGAACGGGCCCTGGAGCCGTACCAGGCCAGCAGGGGCCGTTCCATGGCACGAAGCCGTTCCTGCCGGTCAAGCGGCGCATCTTCCGGTTCCAGCACCTGGAGACGGTCATAAAAATGTCCTGAATCATACATATCCATAAATACCTCTCACCGACACTTCCCCGGATATGACGGAAGCCACCGTGCCGTCCTTTTTCTTTACCAGCAGGCTTCCTTCATTGTCAATTCCCAGAGCGGTCCCCTCATACTGGCCTTTGGGGTCAAGCACCATCACTTCCCTGTTGGTATTGGCCAGCTCCCTGTTATACTCTTCCTTTAATATCGACATGTCACAGGTTTCCAGGAAAATGTCATAATATTCCTCAAATGCTTCCGCCACGGCGCTGATGACCGGGCTCCGCCTGATGTTCTCCCCCTTTTCCAGCTTAAGGGAGGTTGCTGTTTCGGCCAGTTCACCGGGGAACTCATCAATGTTTACATTGATCCCGATCCCTGTGATCACATACCGGATGCACTCATCCTCCGTGCTCATCTCCGTCAGGATCCCGCAGATCTTCTTTCCCTCCAGCACCGCGTCATTGGGCCATTTGATCATGGCATTCAGACCCGTGGAGGATCTGACCCCTTTTACCACCGCCATCCCGGCGATCAGTGTAAGCATGGATGCATGCAGGGGGGAGATGGCCGGCCGGAGGACCACGCTCATCCATATGCCCACGCCCTTGGGAGAGGTCCACAGCCTGCCCCTTCGGCCTTTGCCCGCCCACTGGCTGTCCGCCACCACCAGGGTGCCGTGGATTGCTCCCTCCTCAGCCAGTTTTCTGGCCCTGGTGTTGGTGGAATCCGTTTCATCAAAATATTCCAGCCTGCCCCCAATCCATTTGCTGTGAAGCATGGACTGCAGTTCAGCCTGGGTGATCACGTCCGCGTTCTCCACCAGGTGATACCCCCGGTTGCGGACAGCTTCAATTTTGTAACCTTCTTCTTTTAGTTCATTCATGGCCTTCCACACAGCTGTGCGGGAGACCCCCATCTTATCACACAGCTGCTGGCCGGAAAGATATCCATCCGCGGCCCTCAGCATGCTTAAAATCTCTGACTTCATGTTCACCTCTATGTCCAAATGCTGATGGCGCTTAAGACACCGAGAACACCGAGGCCCACGGCCAGTACCAGCTGCAGGATTCCCAGGCGGAACTTTTTCTTATCCCTGCCCCAGGTCTTGCATTCAAATATACCGCTTACCGCATTTAATAAAGCTGCCAGCAAAAACACCAGAGGAAAAAGCATGTGATTTCCCTCCGGGTTAATGAATGACAGCACGGCCAGAATTACAATTGCAATTCCCAGTATCAGGTGGGCCATGTCCAGGAATACCCCGGCATGGCGCTCACCCCTTCCTCTTTGCCCATGCATATGTGCTATTCTCCTAACGTTGCCAACATTACCGCCTTGATGGTATGCATCCTGTTCTCAGCCTCGTCAAAGACAACGGACTGGCTGGATTCAAATACCTCATCTGTCACTTCCAGTTCCGATACGTTAAAGCGTGTGCCCATCTCATGGCCGATCTTGGTCTTCAGGTCATGGAAGGATGGCAGGCAGTGAAGGAAGATGGACCGGGGGCCTGCGTGATCCATCACGGCCTTTGTCACCTTGTAAGGTGTCAGGTCCTTAATACGCTCTTCCCATACCTCGTCCGGCTCTCCCATGGAAACCCACACGTCCGTATCAATTACATCTGCTCCCCTGGTCGCAGTATCCACATCCTCTGTCAGGGTGATGGAACCGCCGCTTTCCTTTGCAAATGCCTCACATTCCGCCACAAGAGCCTTGTCAGGGAAATACTTGGCCGGTGCGCATGCCACAAAATGCATGCCCATCTTTGCACAGGCGATCATCAGGGAATTACCCATATTATAACGCGCATCGCCCATATACACAAGCTTTACACCCTTTAAATGTCCCAGATGTTCGCGAATTGTGAGAAGATCCGCCAGCATCTGTGTGGGATGGTCCTCATTGGTAAGGCCGTTCCACACAGGCACGCCTGCATATTTGGCCAGTTCCTCCACGATCTCCTGTCCGAATCCGCGGTACTCGATCCCCTCATACATCCTTCCCAGGACCCTTGCCGTGTCAGCGATGCTTTCCTTTTTGCCGATCTGGGAACCTGACGGGTCCAGATAAGTGGTGCCCATTCCCAGATCATGGGCAGCAACCTCGAACGCGCAGCGCGTTCTGGTGCTGGTCTTTTCAAAGATCAGAGCCACATTCTTACCCCGAAGACTGTCTGTCAGGATTCCATTCTTTTTCTTTTCCTTCAGTTCAGCCGACAGATCCAGTAAGTATGTAATCTCCTCTGGTGTATAATCTTTCAATGTCAAAAAATTCCTGCCCTTTAAATTCATACTGTCCTCCGTATCCACCACTGTGTATGGTTGTTTTTTATTAATATTTATGCATCTTTATGCATAATATACTACACCTGGCGTCCGCTGTCAAGAGTGGGAATCAAAGCTCTCAGCGCAGCTGCCCCGGCTTTCTTGTGTATGAGGTTCAGCATTTCATCCACTGTATAAATTTTAAACCGGCCGATCCGGTACTGTTTTGCCAGATCTTCCAAAAGGGACAGGTACAGGTCCTTGTAATCCCAGCCCTCCTTCATCCTCAATTCCTTTGCCAATTGGGGAAATATGGTTTCCGTATACTTCCGGTACCCCGGCATATCCTCCTCATCCCTTGTAAACTCAGGCTTCAGGTAGGAAAGGAGAACGTGGATCTCCGTCATCATCTTATCAAAATAATAGGTTTCCCCCTCCGGGGCATTGATATAATACACACGGCCCGCCAGGCCGTAAAGCATCCTCTTGCTGTCAAAATATCCCAGAAGCATATTCCTCCTGGCCCTTTTTCTGTCAAACTCCAGGATCCCGCCCAGGTCCTGCCTGGGCGCCACATGATAGATGGAGACATCTTCGGGAATTTCCAGCTTTTTCTCCGTATCAATCCCATACCCGTAAATACGCAGCACAATGATATCCTTATATCCCTTGTCGATGAGCACATCCACAGGCACATTGTTGATGCCTCCGCCGTCCATATAATACTTTCCGCCCAGCTTTTCCTGGCGGAAACCGATTAAATATGCACTGGCCATAAGCATGTCGCTGATCGTGCCCTCCGGCGCTTCCTTTACATTGGCTATCAGAGGCTGACGGTCGGACAGGGAGTAGGTCACCACATAGAGCTCCCTGTCCGAACTCCTGATCTTCTCCTCATCCACCACGTCATCGATCAGTCCCTTCAGGGGTGCAATGTCAAAGCCGCCGTCCTTTAAAAGGCGCTTTGCCCCTGATATAAGCTCCCCCACATTAAGGGATGTGAGGCTGGAGAGATTTCGGATACTGAATTTCTTCAACTGGTCCATCAGCTGGTCATCCACATCCATTACCCTGGAATAGCTGATGTTTTCCCATATGTGCTCTGCCTTTTGAAAATCATCCATACAGATAAGGGCGCCGTTGAGAGCGCCCACTGAGGTGCCTGCGGCTCCCCTTATCTTTACCCCGGCCTCCCGGAGGGCGCGCCAGGCGCCCACCTGGTATGCTCCTTTGGCTCCTCCGCCTTCCAGAACAATGCCGTATTCCCTGTCCAGATCCAACTGAAGCTTAATTCTGACCACCTGCCCTTCTATGTCTGCCGGCCATATGCCGATTGAATAAAAATGCAGCAGGCCGTATGAGTATCAATGTGAGAAATGATACCGCCACAAAGCCAGCCAGCTGCGCTTCCATGGAAGCGCCTGTCAATGCAATGATAAAAGCCCCGGCTGCCCCGGCCGCAAACCACAGCGATGTCAGGCAGCGAAACGCCAGTTCCACCCCCAGAAATACCAGAAATGATACAAGCCATCCGATTGCTGCCATGCTGTGTCCTCCTTCCTGTGGGCGTAT
>Ga0192244_10077_pt1 | contig 40721 bp, 41 predicted proteins | sample Koala_Koa27_L3_FD_131234 | JGI IMG/M metagenome (GOLD analysis project Ga0192244, IMG submission 131234) | Enriched cells from koala feces incubated with labeled cellulose particles, San Francisco Zoo, California, United States - Koala_Koa2-7_L3 ... | reverse complement strand
ATAACTGTTAGTGGCTTTTTTCAGGACTGCGACCAATGCCACAACCCCCGTTACGATAGCAGATATTGCAACAACCATTGCACCAACCGGGCACGCTTCCATAGCAGCATTTAATGCCCACTGAGCCGCCGTTGCGACGCTCATCTCGCCGGACATGACGCCTAATAAAGCATTCTGGGCAATCGTCGCAATGCTCAGCGTTTCCGTAGTGCCGGCATTTGCCGCTTTTGCCGCCGTATTCAGTTCCGTCGCGCCTGTATCTGCAATTTTCGCCGCCGTACTCGCATCGTTAGCTGCCATATTTGCCGCTGTCGCAACCGCCTTCTGATCCTGCATGGCGGCATTTGCCGCATCAGCTTCAGTTTTTGCCGCGACGGCCGCAGCCGCTTTTTCTTCTGCAGCCGCATTCAGTTCCGCAGAAGTCCTACCGGCTTTTTCAGCCGCGGTTTTGGCAATTTCCGCCTCTTTCGCTGCCGCTCTGGCTGCTTTAGATTTCTGAATTGCTGTTGTGTAAAGTTCAGTGTATTTCTGGCTTTCCTGTAAAGCTTTTTTACTCGCCTCTTCCGCCGCTTTCTGCGCGGTTGCAGCCGCCTCCGCTGCTTCCTGTGCCGCAGTCATTAATTTCTGCGCTTCCGCTGCTTTTTCAGCCGCTGATTTCCAGTTTTTGATAGTGGCAACTGCCTTATCCATTTTCTTCCACAGGGACTCTACTTTATCCTGAATGGCAATTGCGGCTTTGAATGTCACGAATCCTGCTGCAGCAGTGCCTAATACCGGAACAAGTATATCCAGGTTATCAGATACCATCTTGATAGCAGGTGCGGTCGTACTGACAATCTTTTTCGTTACGTTTTCAGCTACTGCAAAAGCTTTGTTTACGCCATCTTTTACGCCCTCGATCTGCTCCTGTATGGTCGGAAGTTCGTTGCTTGCTGCCGCATCGTCAAATGCGGTAATCATATTCGCCAGGCCTTTTACAACAGCTGTCTGAAGGTTCTGGAAGGATGTTGCAATTCCGCCGGATGCCGTCTGTGCAACTTCCGCAAATCCTCCGGTCGCTGTATCCAGTTCAATAATCTTTGCGTTCAACTCATCGAAGGTGATTTCACCACTCTGTAAAGCATCGTAGAGCTCATTTGTATTTCCGCTTGCGATTCCTAATTCTTTTGCCGCCTCGCTCAGTGCATATGACATGGTTTCCTGCAATATTTTCCATGATTGCATATCAACACTGCCTTTTGAGAGCATCTGTGTATATTGAGTTAATCCGCGTGATGCCTCATCCGATGATGCACCGGACACATAAAATGCATCATTCAACGCTAATGCCGTATCTGTCGCGCTGTCTAAATCACCTGTCAACAATGTGATGCTCTGCGCAGATGCCACAATCGTATCCAATGATGTTGGCAATCCATTAATCCCTGCAGACAGTTTTTTGATAGACGACTCCACTTCCTCGGAGCTATATCCCATCTGCTCCATGATCTTTGGGTACTGGTTCAGTGTATCGACTCTGCTGATCGCGCTGGATAATGAATTTGTTATTACATTCGCTACCGCAGAGACGGCTTTCTCGGCTACTGAAAACGCCGTAGCAAAAGAGAGAACACTTTTGGAAGATGACGCAGTGTCACTGTCAAGATCTGACATAGAAGCTGCTGCTTTCGCCATCGTCGATGTAAAGTTTTTATCTGTAACGCTTAAAACAGCCTGAACACTATAGCTTTCCATCCTGTTCTCTCCTCATGTATTCCGCATATCTTCCGGCAATTCCGGAAACTTTGCTTTCCTTCTTCTTGCCGGTCTTTACTTCCTCAATGCGTGATTCATAATCAAAAAAATCAGTCCATTTTTTATAAATGAACCGCATTCCGTTTTTGCCTTTTTTTCTTTTTGCCCTGTGCTTCCCTGATCAGCCACGCAATAAGATAGATATCTCTTTCTCTGTCAACAAGCTGCAGCTCACACGCCTTCATTCGCAATCGATATTCCCTGAAGGTCATGCGGTCAATCGTCCGGATATTCGTTATTTTGAGATACCTCATGCAATTAACAATAATATCTTCATACTGCTCTTTCAGCGATCTTATTTCCTGGCTTTCGGTTTCCTTTTCGCAGTTTCCTCTTCCAGTTCCTGTGTCAGATCCTTCATCATCTTCCGCGTAGCATTCGCCTTTTTTAATTCACTGCACACCTCGTCAAACAGAGCTTCCATATCTTCACAGTTGTCGATATAGGCATCTATCTCTTTCTGCGTCGGTTTCTTATCTTCTGTGCATGTTCCCTCATATAAAAACTCCGCAAGCGTAACAGGATCATGCGTAAGCAGGGATGGGATTCTCTGCGAGAGTCCGGTGCCGAATTTCATACCTGCCTGATTTTTGATAAAATATTTTTCATCCAGCGTCCGGACGAAGCCAACGCCAAATATAAGTTGGTATTCTCTGGAGTTAATATTAATAATCATGTCTTCTCCTTGTTCGCCAAAAAAAATAATAGAGCGTGGTTTACGCCACGCCCTGTTTTACTTTACTCACGCGCCTGTCGCTGTCGTATCTACAAACGCATAATTCGCAGCTTCAATCTGACTGTCTGTTACGGTTGCATATCCATCTACGCCATCACCGTTGATGCCGAATGTCAGAGACATCTCAACCATGTCCTCCGCGCTCGACGTTTTTGTAATTTCGGTCAGATATCCCTGATAATACTTCGCTTTATAAGTCCCGGAAGTAGTTGAAGATTCCTCTTCCAGATTCACTTCCCAGATCTCGATAACACCATTATCGTCCATAGCCTCTTCCAGATCATCAATCAGTGTGTCGCCCTTCATCAGAACACTGGTTGCCGTAATCTCAACTTCACCTACTCCCGGTGTCCGGATCGTGCCATCTTTCGTCGCCGTCGAATCAGCGTCTTTTGATTTACTTCGTTCATTCTCTGTCGTAAACGCCAATGTTGTAGCTGCATTGCTTGCAGCGTTTGCCAGAATCCGGTAAAGATAAATAACTTTCTTTCCGGCAACCGCTTCCGCGAACTGCTGTAAATGAAAATTCCATGTTTTCATTATGAATTCCCTCCTAACAAAATTTAAACTCTACTTCTAATATCCCATGAAGCAGGGGTGTTTTGGTCGTTGTGTCTGTGAGGATCCTCTGATCTGTATTTCTCAGGATCCATGTGAAATTTGTTGTGTGGTCAATTTTTCGGCAGGCAGTTTTTATATTCAACATCATGGCTGACACCGTTCCGCGTTTTGCAGGGTTATTGTGCCAGACATGAATAGTCTGATAGACGTTTCCCATCACACCGCCTTTTCGAATGTCATCCGTAAGCTGGCTGTCCGCAAGATATACAAACGGATATGGCGTTTCTTCTGGCGGGAGATACCCATCATATATGTCATACCCCAAACTCTGTATCGCCAATAGCAATGCTGTGAATAATTCCTGTTGCGGATCCATGACCATCACCTCACTTTACAATTTTGTTCAGGTCCCTTTTGAACTGTTCTTTCTGCGTATAAAACGCCGGACGGACGAACGGCTGGGCTTCCATGTAACGGGTCCCCCATTCAACATAAGGTGCATATTCCGCTGTCGGTTCCACTGTTGCCGTCAATCCGCCGTCTGATATAGCCAGTCCAATGCTGCGTTTCAGGAAACCGGTATCCACTGGGGCATTCCGCTGCGCTTTTGTCTGCAGACCTGCGCCATTCGCCTTTACCACGGTTTTTACTGCTGAAAGGTTCGTTTTTCCTTCAAGGACAACCTTTAATTTATCCGTCCCTTTTAAGGTAACTCTCGCACCCATCACTGCACCTCACTTGCAATCAGCGTATGTACACGTCTGAATACTTTGGACTGGTCAACTTTGTAAACCTTGCTTCTGATACGAATACTGTCAAATGATTCTGCGTACCGCCTTCGCAACCGGATCACCACACAGCCTTGCCGAATGCTTCCATATACCAACAGGAGTGTATCTCTGCCGGCATCTGTCACATTTGCGTACTTTAAGGTTTCCTCGCAGGTTTCGTCCCCGTAATCGCCGGTTGATGAATCATATTCTCCGGCAGATACTTTTTGAAAATATATCGGTACATCATACCTCATATAAACCTCACGACTCCTTTTGTATTGCCATCCTGTTTCGAATTCCAGGCTTCGATAGCTGATAGATAAGGCGAAATATCATCACTGTTATATGTAATGCTTTCGCCCTCCTGTGAATAGCTTGACATTGCCTCGTTCCCGATCCGGTTGAATCTTGCCACGGAAAGCTCGATGACAATATATTCCAATACTTCAGGCACTTCCTCTGTGCCGGCAGTCAGATACGACAATAGCTGAGAAGATGCATTGTCAATGATCAGTGTCAGCTTTTCGTCCGGATCAGTTTCATCTTCCGCAATATCCAGCAACAGCTTTACATCATCCAGTAATGCCATTTAAATACCGCCTTTACTCACTGTCTGTTGATTTCTTGCGCGTGCTTTTTGCTTTTGTTTTGGTCTCTGTAGCATTTTCCTCAGAGACTCCAACCGATGCTTCACTGCCTGAATCTGTTTCCTCACCGGCAACCATCTCGATCAGAGGCACGCCCCTTTTGTTTTCTGTTCCGGAAAGTTCTGTGATCCGCTCGTCAGACGCTTCCTTCCCGGCTCTCGGGAAGGCGTCGCCAACATTATATGAGTGGTAAATCTTTCCACTCTTCGATTCCTGATAATCTGTCAAATCCATAAATGATACAACTACTTTATACATGTTCTACCTCCTGCATTACGCTCCTGCCAATACGCCCTTAGCTACTGCCTTTTTGTTGTCTGGAAGGATAAACTCACCGGCTTTGCCTGCGCCCTGCAGAGCTACGCCGTCAAAATCTTCGGATTCAATCGTGCGCGCGGTATTGATTCCAGTAAACGCCTTGCCGACACCTGCGATGTAAGCGTATACACATTCATTCGTCTGGAACATACCGTCCGGCACTTCCTGAATCTGGAATCCTTTGAACTTCGCAATCTCATTGGTCGCAGTTTTCGCCGCATTCTCTTTGCTCGTGGTGGTCAGCTTGCTGTTTACGATCACGTTGTAAACGCTGGAGTTCACTTTTGCGATCTTAGTGCCGACAGCCTCGATATTATTGAAATACGCGCTCAGAGTATCGAACAGTTCAATAACTGCATCTTCCGTATATTCGGCAATGTCAACAGACTCAGCTGCAGACTCAGAAATAAACGCGCTGTGATGTGCATTGAACTGAGCGGTCTTTGCCCTTGCCTGAAGCTCCAGACGGTCCGCGATCGCAGCCTCGAAGTCATTGTTTACCGTATGGCGGTCAATGCCCTCGTGATATACCCACTCCCAGGTGTACTGAACCGGTGTGTTTGTATAAACAACCTCAGTTCTCTCACCAAAACGATTGGAATTGCTCGTACCAGTCCCAAATGCAGTTGTAGAAGATGTATCGTAAGCGCTTCCAACAACAACCGGAATGTCACTGGTTTTTACATAAAACGCTGTCTCATTCTCCTGCACGCCATCCAGTGCTTCAATTCCCCCGCCGAAGAAATCCGAGAAATAAGCCTGCGATTTAAATACTGCCTGCAGGAGCTTTTTGAACTCCAGCTGATAGCTTCTTGCTGCCAGATCATTATTCTCTCCATCTGCGAACATCTGAAGTCCGCTAAACAACATGGTTCTGTAAAATTCTCTGTTCTTCATAATTTTCGATCCTTTCTACTGATATTTTGTAATGCGCCGGTCAATCTCAGAAATTGTTCCGCCGGCACCACCTGTAGACTTAGGCGGTTTCCCTGTAGCTCTGGCCTTTTCCTGTGCCTTGCGGTCATCACGGATGATCCCGATCAGTTTCTCAATTCTCTGGTTTGTCTCTTCCGTATTCTCGCCAACCACAAAATCCAGCATATCCTGCGTCGCCACAATCTCATGCTGTTCTTTCATAATTTGCGCTGCACTCCGGGATAATTCTGCCCTGAGCTGGGTCTTTTTCAGTTCTGCAATCTCTGCGTCCTTTGCTTCATTCTCCTTCTGAAGCTTTTCATACTCATACTGGCGTTTCTGTTCAGCGTTCATCTTTGCGAGTTTTTCCGCCTCGGCCTTTGCCTCACTGATCTCTTTATCTTTCTTTTTCGACCACTCAGCCATCTTCCGTTCAATGATGGCGTTTACATCCGCATCCGTATAGGTTTTGGACCCAGAATCACCTGTTTCCGCTCCATCACCTTCACTGCCGGAATCATTGCCGTCAGATTCGCCCGTGCTCCCATCACCTTCAGAGCCTTCATCGCTGCCGGAATCCCCATCATCTGCGAACTGCTGCAGTAAAAAATATTTTCTTCGTGCCGCCTGACCTGTAATAAGCGCATTTGCAAATTTGTTTTTCATAATCTTTAACGCCTCCGTTTTATAGTTTTGTCATTAACTGCCGTAGTTTTAAGCCTCCACGCCTGGCATACCGTAGCTTATGGTCTCCACGCCTGACCTCCATACAGTTTTACGACATACATGCCTGGTCATCGGACCCGGATATAATCCGGGAATTCATCAGCGATCATTAAAATGCCAATGAAAAAAGAATCCACCAGCAGTTTTCCCTGTTCTGATAGATTCTTATATCTTACGTCCGCCATTCCGGCCGACATTTTGCATTCCATTTTATCCTTTGTCAGGCTCTCGATTGACCCGACAAATGTCTGCACCAGTGTCGTTACAGCTGAACAAACGATATCTTTTCCAGATTTTGCATATCCTGCATGCCCGGAAACCGTAATCCCGTCCTCCCGGACGGATACTTCAATCAAATGGCATCACTCCTTTTTTGCATATAAAAAGCACCCAGCGCTTGCCAGATGCTTGTATTTTTAACTATTTAACCCATTAGCAAGAAGCTCTTTGGCAGGCGTACCATTCTCCTGCGTCTCTCGGGTTTCCCCTGTCAAGCCATCGGCGTGTGGACGGGTACGTATTCCTCCACCTCAAAGAGCCCCTTGTTTAAGGTATCTTTATAATAGCATTTTTATTCTTTTTTGTAAAGAATTGTTTTATTTCGAATAAGTCTGTTCCATTCTTTATTGTTTATTTTCATAAAGGTAATAATAGAATTTTTATAATCCGGGTTATCTGTTGATGTAGTTAACCGTAGAACTGTCTTGAACTGTTCGTTTTTGCCCTCGGTAATCTCTTTTAAAATTAAGGCAGTCTTAGGCTTATTCGTCTCGACTATGTAATCCGGTTGTTCGACAATAGTTCTAAGATAAGAATAATATCTTTCATAATCATTCGGATGCCTATCTTTTATGTGTTGAATCCGCTCATCTGTAATAATAACCTCGTCCGTTACGATATCATCTGTTATACAACTGTAAATACTTTTGTCTATCTTTCCAACCGAATACACATCCGAAACCTCTTTCGCATCATCTGCTTCGATTATATCAGAACTATTATTATTTGCAACGTTCTTTTCGCTCTGCCAGTCCTCGAATGATAATCCGTGGTTCTGATATGTATTAAGCCACTCATTATACTCATCATCGTCCATATAAGCCGACGTACTGCAGCGACAGTTTGGATGCATCGGCGGCGTATTGGTTCCCGGCATCATGTCTTTTACTTTGAAGTGCTTTCCGTCAATCGCCGCGCATATTTCACACACCGTTCCCAACGCATTGAACTGATATTCATCAAATCCATTCGCAATAAACGACTGCTTCTGCGCGTCTGTCTGCACTCTTGCCAGTTCCGTCCGCATCAGGCGTTCCGCATTGTACTGGCTGACGCCAAAGACCTTTTCTAAATGCGTTGCCAGTTGCTTAGGGTTTCTACCCTGGATAAGCCCCTCCTGCAGCAGCTTCGACAGTTCGGCTTTCAGCATATCCTGATACATCCATATGCGATCAGAAAACCTTGCGTTTTTAAAGGACGCATTCACAATCGACTCCGCCATCTTCGCATTGTTCTGAATGGTATTGCCGAGGATCCCCGCCTGACGTTCGAATTCCGATAATGTACGTTCCGTAAGCACCTGATCAAAATACTGTTGCAGGTCGTTGAATCCGTCCACCATCTCCAGACCGATGTTTGCCTTCAGCAGTTCCAGACGGTTTATCTTCATCGTAGCATTATATAAACGCATCTCCTCATTGGCTTCTGATGTGAATGTCTTGTCTTTCACATATTTCGCCGCTTTGCGCTCATATTCCTCGATATCGAGTTTCGAGACTTTTTTCTTTGCCTCCTCCATGGTGATACCTTCTGCAGAAGCGTATTTCGCATAGAAACCGTTGATCTCTTTTGTGATCTGGTCCATCATATAACTGTAGATATTTTCAATCTCTTTCGCGTATTCAGCCTCTATCTTCAGATTGCTTTTAAGATTCGCCGTCTCCCGGTTCTTCCAGTACGTCTTGCTGTCCATCCGCACCTCCGAACATCCTGTTTACCACAGTATCTTCCCTCTGCTTTTCTTGTTCTGACTCGATCTTTTCCATCTCGGCTGCAACATCTTTTACCACCGACAATACACTCAGCTGTGTTGCCTGTGACACAATCCCCGATAGATTCTGTGCTGTCTGTGCCTCTTCTAAAAGATTCTTCGGTAGATTTCTGGAAGTCGCGATCTCTATTTCTTTCCATGCATCTTTATCTGACACATTCGTGGAAAGAGAGCAGAATATCTTATAACGCTTTCGCAGCGACTTTTCAATCTTCCGATCAAAGCCGAGTGCAAAATTGCTCATTGCCTGCAGTTTATATGCCAACGATGTGCCGGAAGAATTTGATCCAAACGCTTCATCACTGATGTTCGCCACCATGCTGATCTGATAGATTAAATTCTCCAAACGGTCTAGTAGGTTTTCCTGCGTTGTGTCCGCGGTCGGCTTCTGCAGGAACTGTACGATTACTTCTTTAGCGTCATCTGTGCCGTATAAATTAATTAGCCGGTTGTCCCGGATCCGGCGCACGCCGTCTTCATCGAGTTCGGAACCAAGCACAGCCAGATAGGCTTCCGCAAAGGCATCTACATCATTTGCCTTCTCTCCGATCGCATGGTTGTATGCCTCTACCAGTCCTGAAACTTCTTCGTAAATTCCGATCCGGTCATCATTCATGCGGTATTCCACGCAGGGGATATATCCATATGGATTGTCAGCTGATTCTGTTTTTGCGCTGCCTTCAAAGAAATCTGTAGATTGCGAAGTTAATATCTCTCCGAACCGTTCTCCGGAATGCATACTATCTTCGGCACGGTATCCGTACCGAACCGCGAACAATGCCCTATGCCGCATGGTATCGTCATACACAACAAACAATTCTTTCGGCGTGCATACCGTCATTTTTGTACGTGCTTCCTCATCCTGATAGAAATATTCCCAGGCATGTCCATAAATGCAAACAGCCCGGAAAAGCTCATATTCGTGATCGGTGATCTCATTATTGGCTTCGAATTCGGCCAGTGAAGTATTTATAGCATCGTCCGGATGGTTCTTTTTAATTGGAATGCCGTAAGCGTATCCCAAAAACGTCTCTGTGATGTATCGCGGGAAATTCACTGCAAGCCGGTTATCCGGTTTCCATCTTGGTTTCTCTGGCTGTTTATAGATATCGTGAAATCCCCTGTATAAGTTTTCCAGATAATCATACCTTCGCATCCGGCTTTCATGTTTTCTTATATATTCATTTACCAATTCCATTGATACGCCATCCTGCACCCTGTCTGAACTGCAGGTCAACGGATATGGAAGCAAATATGGTTTTTTTGACTGCATATTTTCTTACCCCGTCAAAACTGAAATGTTTTTAATTTCACTTTACCTTTGCGCTCCTGCTCAATCGAGTAACGTAGCATTGCCATCGCGTCATCCTGGAATGGAACAGGTTCATCCAAATATTCACCGCTTTGCTCGTCTTTGCGCCATCGCCACTGTTGTATTTCCCTGATTGCCCCCTTGCAGGAAGGATGAATATGGATCCTGTGCTGTTTCAGATAATCGACCTGGGCATGGACACTTCCCGGCTCTTTTTTGACCGGAACCGCCCGATAACCGGCTTTCTGCCACATCCTGATCCGGTCAGGCTCAGCACTGTCACAATACATCGTCAACCGTTTATTGAACATCCCTTCCGCCAACTGGATGATCTCGTCTGTGTCCTTTTCGTTGATATATAATTCCCGGCAGAGATAGAGCTCCCCGTCGCAAAATCCAACCTCACCAACGCAATTATAGTGGTTATAGCCAAAGTCCTGCGCATTAACCATATAATCAAACCGCGCCGGCGACCTGTCAAATTCCTCAATGATATAATTTGTCAGGATCAAGCCGCCCGTAGTCCCCCACTCGCCCAGGCCGTATATCCGATACCCTTCCGGATCCACTTCTTTGCGCCGTTCCATACGGCGATGATATGCAGGATCAATAAAATGATTATCCAGATATGTACTGTGATGTGTAAACACATCCGGATCCGCGCGGTCAAAAAACTGTTTTTTTATCCAATGGCTGCTGCTGACCGGATTAAACGTCATGCGGATCTGATAGAACTGCCCTTCCGGCAGCCGCCCACGCAGACGGTCATCAATAATCTCGAAGTCGTCCTGCGTCAGTTCCGTAGCCTCTTCAATCCACACATCCGTCAACTTTCCGCGTTTAAAGGTAATGGATTTCAGTTTTTCTCTTTGCTTATTATCATTTACTCCACGGAAAATTACCTGGTTATGATTACTTTTGCATTCAAGGATCATATTGCTTGTATTGATGTGCCAATACTTTTCATAGTTATCTTCGAAGATCCGAAAAAGAGCGCCTTGCAGTTCGGCAAATGTGCTATCTCTGTTGGTGACATCTGATTTTCGGACGCACAACAAATTCCGCCCCGGATCCTTCATCAATCGCAAAATATAATGCTGGGCTGTATCTGCGCTTTTTCCGGAGCCGGCCGAACCACGCATCACAACATACCTGCAGCGGCTTTCATCCGGTTCCTTAAATATCGGATTCGCTTTTAATGTTATGTTCAAGATGAATCACATCCGCTGTAATCAATTGTGATATTTAAAGCCGTATCCGTGTTTAAATCAACCTTGCTGATGTACTCGCCTTCCATCTTGTTATCCGTATCAATAGCGCGGATCCGGTCCTGTGTGTCGTTCTTATTACTTCTTGCAATATCGGCCAGCAGCTTCCGTTTCTCCCAGCGGGTCAGGAGAGCATCTTCTTTTTGTTGTTCCTGAATTTCCTGATACCTTACCAAAATCTTACCAGAGAACAACTCTGATGCTTTCACATCTACTGTTGCATCTTTCCACCCTACGGAATTCGGATATGCATCTCGGTAAGCCTGACGTTGGCTCATTCCCGCTATTAAGTTTTGCACGAATTTTTCCTGTTTTGCACTTTTTAATGCTGCCAACCGGCTCACCTCCTGACTTTTTGCAATACAAAAGGACACCCATTCGCTGGATGCCCTTTCGTTGTTTTTTTTATTTGTTTTTCTCGATGAATTCTCTCATCATTGCCGTGATCTGCGTTCCCATCGCAACGCCTGCTTGTTTACAAGCTGTCTGGAACTCTTCCGCCGTTTTCTTGTCAACCTTAAAGGTCTTGGCTGTTAATCCGGCTTTTGCGTCCCATTTGTCCTGTGGCCTTTGTTTCTTTTCCTCCATACCCTATATCCTCCTTGCTTTGCTGATAATATCCGTTAGCGCATACCCGCCCGCACACATCAGGATAATAGCGGAATAAATACTGCCTTTGGATGCAATAAATATAATCCATGCAGCAATAAGGAACAGGTTTCTGAATTCTTTACTTTTCATTTATTTCAAGATGAGCTATAATATATTCAAAGGTTCGGGGCTTTCGCCCCTTGCCTTTATTTAAGAGCCTGTATAAGACTTGCCAGCCCTGTTAAAAACGTTCCGACCGCTATTAACAGTTGTATGATGAGTTTTATCGGGCTCTTCTTTTTCTTATGTTTCTTGCTCATCTGTATCTCACCTCCTTACAAGTATATAATAACATACGTGTACGTATTTGTCAATACTTATTTCAGAGGTTTTATAATATTTTTAATATTATTTTTTGTAATGAAATACGGCAACAAAACAACTCTGCTTTGCCGCCGCACTGGGAGGAATCGTTGTGTCATACACTTCGATCAGTTTACACTTTAACATATTTCGAGCGAACGCGAGCGAACGTTTTTTAAATTTTATTAAAAAATCTATTATGTACCATGCGACAACTATCCGCCGTGTAGCTCTTCCTCGGATACATCTGGTTCATTCTGTGCGCTACTTGATGCCACATCAAACCATCTATGTATCTCAGTGTCAGCATCGTCCGCAGCTCGCTCTTCTCAATCCCATTGATAAATTCTTCCGCCTGCGTCTGCTGATCCAACAGCTCCGTCTCTTTTTCTCTCAGCATCGCCTGCCTTGCCCGAAGGCTTGTCCGCTTGCACGTGATCGCCGCGTCAGGCGTGCCGGTGATCCGGATAGTCTTGATCGGTTTCTTGCCTTTTTTGCCGCAGGAGACAGTATCAGAGACGACGCTGTTTTCGAGTTTTGCAATCTCATCTTTCAGATTCCGGATGCGCCGCCGTAAGTCCTTTACTTCTTCCTGCACGTCTGCATATTCGATCAAGACTGTTTTATCCATGGATCCTCCCCGTTAATCACAATGCTTTTTCTTTGTTTTCTCAAAATAAAAAAAAGATACTGCCAGTGATCCCGATCGCAGTTTTTTCGCTGCCTTTTGTATCTCCTGTAGTATCTTAAAAACTTTTGTGTATCATTAATAAATTTAACGTTATGTTCCGATGTGATTATACATAAGCACATTATAGCAAAAAAGGGCAAAAAAATAAACCGCTTACGCGATTTTCGGCTCACAAAAGGATAGCACACACAAGCAACTATACCTCCTGTATATTTTAAATTTTATCTTACTGATTACACTTTTGATTACATTCCGGTTCAATGATGCCCGGAAGCCCTTATTTTTCAAGGGTTTCCAGATGGAGATGAGGGGAATCGAACCCCTGTCCGAAATCTCAGCCACCGTACTTCTACGAGCGTAGTTGCCGTTTTTACATTCCCTCCGCCACACACCCAACAACAGGTTTATGGCTTCAGTAGCTTCATCATACGCCCATATACGCAAAGCTTAGTATATGTCGTTTCCTGCATGATCGATGCCCGACTCCCGAAGTGCAGGTGCCTCAGGTCAGACAAGCCGCAACTAGGCAGCTAATGCTAAATTTCTATCTTCAGCGTTTATTTTTAAGTTTGGCATTTAACGCATCCCGTGCGGCTCGCTTCTCCGGCTTTTAAAACCCCGTCGAAACCAGTACATCCCCGAACAGCATTCGCGGAATGATGCTGAAGATCTGCATTCGGCCGTACCAATATTATGATACGAAAACCCTTTAAAATCAGGGACTTTAAAGGGTTTCTCAGTAGCGAGAGAGAGACTCGAACTCTCAACCTCCCGGGTATGAACCGGACGCTCTAGCCAGTTGAGCCATCTCGCCATGTACTATGATTTTAAAAATCATATATATTCACCAGACGGTGATTTCCTGTTCCACAACCACAAATATAATATATTCAGGCTGTGAAATGGGACCTATAGGGCTCGAACCTATGACCCTCTGCTTGTAAGGCAGATGCTCTCCCAGCTGAGCTAAGATCCCATTTGTCTTCCGGCCACTTCCGTTTGCCAGCGACTTTGTTATTATACTACCATGAAACCGGAAAAGTCAAGAACTTTTTTAAAAATTTTCCTTATTTTCCTTATCTCACATATCTTCGATCTGCCAGTCAATCGGCTCCAGACCGTGCGCAATAAGAAATTCATTCGCCCTGCTGAAATGCTTACATCCGAAAAAACCACGATATGCCGAAAGCGGACTCGGATGCGGTGCTTCCAGAATCAGATGTTTCGGATTATGAAGCATACTTTTCTTCATCTGTGCCGGGCGCCCCCAGAGCAAAAACACGATCGGCCTGTCCTCCCGGTTCACCGCCTCGATCACCGCGTCCGTAAACTGTTCCCAGCCGATACCGCGATGAGAGTTCGCCTGATGCGCCCGCACGGTGAGCACCGTATTCAAAAGAAGTACGCCCTGCTCAGCCCACTTCACCAGATAACCGTTATTCGGGATTTTGCAGCCGAGATCATCGTGCAGCTCCTGATAGATATTTACCAGAGACGGTGGAATCTCCACATTCGGTTTTACTGAAAAGCAAAGCCCGTGCGCCTGTCCGTCATTATGATAAGGATCCTGTCCGAGAATCACTACCTTCACCTGATGCAGCGGCGTCAGATGAAACGCGTTAAAAATGTCATCCGCCGCCGGAAAAATTTTCCTTGTGCGGTACTCCTCCAGAACCTTTGTATATAAATCCCTGTAATAGGGTTTGCGAAACTCCTCGCTCAGAGGTTTCGCCCAGTCATTTGTGATCGGCGGCATATGTACGCTCCTCTCTGTATTCTGGCATATCTTTGCAGATAATACCCCATGCTCATGTATGTATCTGTCAACCCGGCTCACCTGCCATTCTGCCTGATCAATACATCTCTCCTGCCAGATCGTTACTGCCTGACTGATACCCCGCGTCCCGCCAGATAATCCTTCAGATCAGCAATCTCCATCTCCTTGTAATGGAACAGCGAAGCCGCCAGCGCTGCATCAGCCTTTCCTTCTGTCAGAGCGTCATAAAAATGCTCCATCGTGCCGGCTCCGCCAGACGCGATGACAGGGATAGATACGTTCTCCGATATCGTCCGGGTCAATTCAATGTCATAGCCGGCTTTCGTCCCGTCACAGTCCATGCTGGTGAGAAGAATCTCTCCGGCGCCGAGCCGGTCCGCCCGCATCGCCCATTCCACAGCGTCAATTCCCATATCTATACGACCGCCGTTTTTATAAATATTCCAGCCGCTTCCGTCCTCCCGCCGGCGTGCGTCGATAGCGACGACCACACACTGGCTGCCGAACTTGTCCGCCACCTCCGAGATCAGATTCGGATTCATGATTGCTGCGGAATTGACGGAAATCTTGTCCGCTCCCTCCCGGAGCAGCATCCGGAAATCATCTACTGTACGGATTCCTCCGCCGACCGTAAAAGGAATAAAGACGGTCTCCGCAACTTTACGCACCATGTCAACCACCGTAGCACGAGCATCCGAAGATGCAGTAATATCCAGGAAAACCAGTTCATCTGCTCCGGCCTTGTCATAAGCCGCGCCAATCTCCACAGGATCTCCCGCATCCCTCAAATTAACAAAATTAACTCCCTTTACCACACGTCCGTTGTTGACATCCAGACACGGGATGATTCTCTTCGTAAACATAATCCTCTCTCCCAATGGGGTCAGACCCCGCAAAATTTTTCCAATATCCGCAATCCCACCGCACCGCTTTTCTCCGGATGAAACTGGCATGCAAACACATTCCCCTGTTCCACACTGGCATGGATATGCGCACTGTACTCCGTGGATGCCTTCACGATATTCTCGTCCTCGGCCTTCAGATAATAGGAATGTACAAAATACACATACGGCTCACCGGAAAATCCATCGAAGAGCCGTCCGTTATGCTCCAACTGCAGGGAATTCCAGCCGATATGCGGAATCTTTAATCCTTCCCTGTCAGGAATACGAAGAATTTTCCCTTTCAGGATACCGAGTCCCTCCACACCCGGGCTCTCCTCACTGCTCTCAAACAACAGCTGCAGTCCGAGACAAATGCCCAAAAAAGGGATCTGCCGCTTTGCCGCTTCCCGGATCACTGGCACCAGACCAAGCTGTGTCAGGTGCTCCATGGCGTCTCCGAAGGCACCCACACCGGGCAAAATCACCTTATCCGCCTGAAGAATCTTCTCCGGCTCTCTGGTGATCAGACTCTCCTCTCCCAGAAAGGCAAGCGCCTTCTGCACACTCTTTAAATTACCGGCATCATAGTCTATTATTGCTATCATATCTCTGGTTCTCCCTGTTTTTCTCTATTTCGTACTAAGCTCCATCCAGAACTCCACGCCGTCCTCATGATTGATCACACCGCATTTCTGCCCGAATGAGTCCATGATTGCCTTCACGATAGACAACCCGATACCGCTTCCGCCATATTCCCTTGTACGTGCTTTATCCACTTTATAAAACTTATCCCAGATCTGATCAATATCCTCCTCCGGAATCGGTTTTCCGGTATTAAACACACTCATACGCAGCAAATCATCTGTCTGTGTATAGAAAATCCGAATCATTTTCTCTCCCTCACAGTGATTCATGGCGTTACTCAGGAAATTCGTGATGACTTCTTCCACCTTGAACTCATCTCCCCAGACATAAACCTCATATAAATCGTCCATATCCAGATTAATCCCCTGTTTTTCCATCAGAATACGGGAGGCGTTCGCTATACCGCTGACAAGTTCTGTCATCTCAAAGCGCTCCATCACAACCTGATCGTTTCCGAATTCCAGCTGATTCAGCGTCAGAAGCTTTTTCACCATCCGGTTCATCTTGTCCGCTTCATCGATGATGACCTCACAATAGAAATCACGGCTTTCCTCATCATCATTAATACATTCCTGCAGTCCTTCCGCATATCCCTGAATCAATGCCAGCGGCGTCTTTAACTCATGAGATACATTCGATAAAAACTCCTTTCGCATCTCATCGATCTTTGTTTTCTTCTCGATATCCTTTTGCAGACTGGCATTGGCCGATTTTAATTCGGAAATCGTCTGTTCCAACGCCTCAGACAGGTGGTTCATATGATCACCGAGCAGATCGATCTCATTGCCCGGAACAAGCTCATCCCCATCCGGGAACTCCTGCTGCGCCTGTTTAAACGACGTACCCAGACGCAGAGCCGGATCTTTTTTCCAGGCGCCGCGCACATATTTTGCGTTAAAATCAAGCTGCATCATTCTTTTTGAAATATTGGTAAGTTGCAGGATCGGCCGGGTAAAACGCCTCGCTAACAGCCAGCCCACAAAAGAACTCACCGCAATCGTAATCAATCCGATGAACAACAGAAAACGGTTGGAAATCTGTGCACTCACACGCATGCTTTCCAGCGATGTCCGTATCAGGATCATGTCTCCGTTTCCCAGAGAACCAACCAGAATCAGAAACTCGGAATTCAGGCGGTCATCTTTTTTTGAATAAATCTGATAATCACCCTCGTCCTGCACAACCTCTGCCCGCTGCGTATCCCAGACAGCGTTGAGCAATTCCTGCCGCAGGGTATCCATATCAGCAGCAGATGAGCGAATAACGACTCCATCTGCGGAGATTACGAGAATGGTCATGTTGTTATTCGCACACATATTGTCAAATGTGACATCAAACTCTTCCGACTGAAGCAGATCATCCGCACCGGCTTTGGAAAGAGTCTGGAACGACTCTGTCATGTTTGCTTTCTTCTGCATCACATAGTAGCGCTCCAGAAATGTGGTATTCAAAACCCAGCATACCAGCACAGCGCCCGCCGCAAGCACACAGATCATCAGCATAATCTGAAGCGTCAGTGATTTTCTCTTTTTCATACTTCAAACTTATATCCGATACCCCAGATGGTCTTGATATATTCTCCTTTATCCCCGAGCTTGCTCCGAAGTTTTTTTACATGTGTGTCAATGGTTCTGGCATCTCCGAAATAATCATAGTTCCATACATGATTCAGAATCTTCTCTCTGGAAAGGGCAATTCCTTCATTCTCCATGAAATAGTTGAGCAATTCGAATTCCTTAAAACTCATCTCCACCTCACGCTGCCGGTCCAGTGTCACAGTATGGGCTGATTTATCCAGACTGATGCCTCCGATTTCCAGCAGACCTTCCGCGGAATACTGACCTGTCCGACGCAGAATTGCCTCCACACGCGCCACCAGAATCTTCGGTGAAAACGGCTTTGATATGTACTCATCCACGCCCAGATCAAACCCCATCAACTCATCGCTCTCATCACTCTTCACCGTCAGCATAATGATCGGGACTTTCGACGTCTCCCGAATCTCCCGGCATACCTCCCAGCCGTTCATTTTCGGCATCATGACGTCAAGGATGATCAGCGCAATGTTTTTCTCCTCATAAAAAATATCCAGTGCTTCCTCCCCATTGGACGCCTCAAATACTTCAAATTCTTTTTTTACCAGAAAGTCCCGCACGAGCTTACGCATTCTGCTCTCATCATCCACAACTAATATTTTCACTTTATCCATACCGATTCCTCCACTCTCTATGATGCACTCTCACTTCTGTTTATCTTAATTTTAAAAACAGAATATGAAATCTGTGTGAAAAATCTGTGTTTTCATTTTGACAGATAAATATATAAATTGTGTGAAACCTGCGATCAGAGATTTCCTGTCTCACTTATTCCGCAATCACTTATTCAAATGCGCGTTACTCGAATAACATACGTAAAAATTCCTCCGGTTTTCACAGATCATGTTCCGCAAACTTCCTCAGATTAACAAGCATCCGCTTTAAATCATCTTCAGACGCCGCAAAGGAAAAACGCACGCATACCGCGTCCTCCTCCCCATATGCATCGCCGGGGACACCCGCAATCTTCGCTTTCTCCAAAAGCTCATCACAGAGCTCGCCGCTGCTTTTGTCCGTATCAAACCGTACCCACGCGTAAAACGCGCCGCCCGGTGATACAAACTCCACACCAGGGATGTCGTGCATCCCCGCCACAAGCAGATCACGCCTGCGCTCATAGGCCTGCCGCATCCGCTCTGTATCGTCCGTACAGTCCAGAGCAACCAGAGCTCCCTTCTGCAGAAAGCCGCTGGTGCAGCTCATGCAGTGCTGAAACAGCTTCAGCGCCACACGATATAAATCTGAATTGCACGCCAGATAACCGACACGCCAGCCGGTCATGGCACTGCATTTGGAAAAACCGTTTACCACGATCACACGCTCAAAAAACTCCGAGAAGGACGCCATGCTGACAGCCGCATTGCCGTCATATATTACCTTTTCATAAATCTCATCCGAAAGAACATAAACATCCGGATGAGCTCTTAAAAACGCGCTGACAGCCGCAATATCGGAATCCCGCAGGATACGGCCGGTCGGATTGTTCGGATAATTCAGAATCAACAGTTTTGTCCGCTCTGAAACCGCCTCTTCCAGAGCCTCACACGTGATACGGTAATCCTCTTCATATTTTAAATGAACCGCCACCGGAACACCGCCGCTGATCTCCACAATGGACGGATAGGATACCCAGCCCGGCGTCAGCCAGATTGCTTCGTCTCCGGGATTTAAAAGTGCGCGGACGGCAATATAAACCGCCAGCTTCGCGCCCGGCGTCACAAGGATCTGATCCTTCGTAAACGGCGCACGATTCTCTTCCTGCAGCTTCCTCGCGATACGGATACGCAGATCCTCGTTTCCCCTGCTGTCAGAATAATGCGTATTACCCGCAGCCAGCTGCCGGTTCACCTCATCGCAGATCGGCGTCGGCGTCGGGAAATCCGGTTCGCCGCCGGTCAGATTGATAATCTCGCGATCCGTCTTCTGCAGTTCCTTCGTCTTCGAGAGAAGCGTCACGGATTTCGACGGCGCAACATCGCTGATTTTCTGATTGAATTCCATGTTTATCTCCTGTTTATGGGGTCAGACCCCGGTAAATTTTTATAAACTTTATAAAATTTATATAAAATCAGATTTTTTCATTTCTGCCTTTTTCATTATAAAAAAATAATGTCAGCATGTAAAGCAGTTTTTTATATCATGTTCTTCGGAAAAGGTACACTTTCACATTGACATCATGTTGTCTTATTTCGGAAATATTTCAGACTTCTATCAGAACAGCATATCTGTCATATCTCTGCGCCCTTTGCGCAAATAAGGAGATTTTGTCACGAATATGTACCAAAATCTCCTTATTTATACTTCATGCGATAAAATTTTCCCTTACCCTCTGTACCGGTTCAGTATCGCGTAAATCTCCTGCATCCGCGGCATGGCAAGCCCGCAATATCCGTAACCGTCCATAAAAGGCTCCAGTCCGCTATGCTCGATCCGGTGTGCCAGCATATTCGCCAGACTGTCCACCGACACATTACCGGTCAGATGCGTCAGCACATACTTCATCATCTTCGCCAGCGCCGCCGTCTGCTCACTGTCAATAAGTTGTTCAACATAACGCAGATCAACCATATCATGATTCAGCGAAAATCCGTCCGTTGACATCACCTTCGTCTTGATGCGTTCCTCGCGCCCGCGATTCTCTGTATGATGCCCGTTTTCAGATCCTTCCATACCTGATCTGCCGCTACCCCTTCTGTTGTTTTTTGCATAACCTCTGCCCGACCTGTCGGAATATGCCGTTCCCTGACCGGCAGGCTTCCCCCAAAAGGTTCTCTCACCTTCCGGAATCCGGAATTCATCCGCCTCAAAGGCAGGCAGCGGATATTCCGGCAAAAATTTCTCCACTTTCTCCCGCACATCCAACGGACGGTAAGCGTCCATCTGAATCACCGTATCCGCCATATGGAAAAACGCGCCGCTGCTTCCCGCTACGAGAACCGTGGAAATCCCGGCCTTGTCGTACAGGTCGCGCACTCTGGCGCAGAACGGCATGATCGGCTCCTTGTCCCCGTGTACAATTTTCTGCATAAACTCGTCCCGTACAAGGAAATTGGTCGCAGACGTATCCTCATCAATCAGAAACGTATGGCAGCCCGCCTCTATCCCCTCCATCACGGCCGCAGCCTGAGATGTACTGCCGCTGGCATCCGCGGTGGAAAAGCATTTCGTATCCTTCCCGTTCGGCAGATTATGAATGAATAAGGACAAATCCAGATTACGCACGGACCGTCCGTCCTCTGCCCGCAGCTTACAAGCCGTATTCTCCGTAATCGCATATTCTCTCCCGTCTCCGGCAATGTGATTATAAACGCCCTGCTCCAACGCCTGCAACAGGGTTGACTTTCCGTGATAACCGCCGCCGATGATCAGCGTAACGCCCTGCGGGATACCCATACCGCTCATTTTTCCGTGATACGGCAGATCCAGTTCCACTTTCAGCGACTCCGGAACGGAGAGGGGGACAGCATCCCGCAGCGGTTTGCTGGAAACGCCGCTCATTCTCGGCAGAATGCTTCCCTCACCCAGAAACGCCGCCAGTTTCCGTTTCGGCAGTTCCTGGCGGATAAAATGCTGATCCACCGAGAGTTCGTAATTTTTCTGCAGGACTTCCTTCCGCCAGTTTTTATAATAAAGACTCTGTATGACTGCCGGAGGCAGAAAATCAAACAGCATCTTCTCCAGTTCATAAGCATTGATCGTGCGCCCGTTCGCCGGAAAACCTGCTTCAAACCGGGCCGTCAGCTTATCCTTCGCGATCACCAGCGCGGAGCGGTGCAGGATCTCCTGCCCCGGGCGGCTGGTCGCAAGCAGCCCGCTCTTTCCGGAACCCTTCGCCTTAAAGCTGTTCTTCTGCAATGCCTCCGAAAATCTCCGCAGAATACAATCCTCCAGCGCAACTTTCACATAATCCTCCTGCCAGTACTGCGTCGGAAAACCCGTCCGCTTCATAGGAATCTCCACACTCAGATTCGACGGTGACGCGAACGGATCACCCTGCACATGATCGATGGACAGTATGAAATCTCCGAAATCATACTGTCCCCGCAAGGACTTATAAGCCGGATAACCCCGCCGGTTGATACTCTCCAGTTCCTGCCTTAAATCTAATTTATTTTTCATAAAAAATCCTTTCACTAAAACAGCAAAAGATTGCGAAACTCACTTCTGAGTTTCGCAATCGTTCCACGCAAAAAATCACCTGACCCTAATTTTTACCGAAGCGCTTCTTCTTTGTCTTCTCCGGCTTCGCAGGTTCATCCGCGCCTTTCACCAGAGAATTCCTTGACAGCGCGTCAAACGCACGCAGAGCTTCCTTCGCTTCCGCCGACAGGTTCGTCGGCACCTGCACCACCAGTGTCACATAATGATCGCCGCGTACATTTTTATTTCTCAGAGACGGCACGCCCTTGCCTTTCAGACGAATCCTCGTATCTGTCTGTGTACCCGGCTTCACCTCATAGATAACATCGCCGTCTACGGTACTGATCCTGGTCTCACCGCCCAACACAGCCTGCGCGTAAGAAATCTGAGCGGTAGAGAAAATATGCATATCCTCCCGCTGGAAAACCGGATGCGGCGTAATTCTGACCTCAACCAGAAGATCGCCTCTCGGTCCGCCGTTCTTGCCCGGCTCACCCTTATCACGGATACGCACGCTCTGTCCATCGTCGATACCTGCCGGAATGGATACCTTGATTTTCTTCCGTGCAGAAATATACCCGGTACCCCGGCAGTCCGGGCATTTTTCTTTGATGATCTTACCGGTACCCCGGCAATCCGGACACGCCTGAACATTCTGCACCATACCAAACAGAGACTGCTGTGAAAATACCACCTTTCCTTTTCCGCCGCACTTGGAACAGGTCTCCGGCGACGTACCCGGTTTCGCACCGGTTCCGTGACAGGAACCGCACTCATCCTTTAATACCAGTTCAATCTCTTTCTCACAGCCGAAAACTGCCTCGTTAAATGTAATGCGAACGCTGGTGCGAAGATTCGCGCCCTTCATCGGACCGTTGTTCGTGGCACTCCGCCTGGAACCGCCGCCAAAGAAATCGCCGAAAATATCTCCAAACATATCGCCGAAATCCATACCGGAAAAATCGAAACCGCCTGCGCCGCCCACGCCGCCTTCAAACGCTGCGTGTCCAAACTGGTCATACTGACGCCTTTTGTCCGCGTCACTCAGCACGGCATAGGCCTCGGAAGCCTCTTTAAACTTCACTTCCGCTTCCTTATCACCGGGGTTTGCGTCCGGATGATACTGCTTCGCCAGCTTGCGGTACGCTTTTTTGATAGTGGCGTCATCCGCTCCCCGGTCTACACCCAGAACCTCGTAATAATCTCGTTTCTGTTCTGCCATATTTCTCAATTCCCTCTTATTAATCTGTAATCCTTCTTCAGTGTCTTTGTTCTATAAACACAAACTGTTCTTTCGTCACCATCTCCATGACTGATAAGCGAAAAAACTTTAAACAATAATGCGCGGATGCACCAGGAAGCCTGACGCCCCCTGGTGCCCCATAACATCTTATCTCTGCTATTATACTTCCTTATAGTCGGCATCTACGACATCATCATCGGCTCCGCCCGCAGCATTCTGATCAGCCTGCTGATATCCGCCCATATCCGGGCCTGCGCCTGCGCCCTGTGTGGCCTGCGTCTTCTCATACATCTTCTGGAATACCTGCTGCGCACCGGTCATCAGCTTCTCCTGCGCCGCTTTCAGCTCATCCAGATCCGCATCGGACATCTGATCGGCTTCCGGGCATCTCTCCAGAATCGCCTTCACTGCATCAATATCCGCCTGTACGGAAGACTTCTCTGACTCGGACACAGCGTCGCCGACCTCCTCCAGAGCCTTCTCAGTCTGGAATACCATGGAATCAGCCTCGTTCCTCGTGTCGATGGCTTCTTTTCTCTTCTTATCCTGAGCCTCAAACTCAGCCGCCTCTTTGACAGCCTTATCAATCTCATCATCGGGCATATTGGAGCCTGCCGTGATCGTGATGTGCTGCTCCTTGCCGGTGCCGAGATCCTTCGCGGATACGTTTACGATACCGTTTGCATCGATATCGAAAGTAACCTCGATCTGCGGTACGCCGCGGCGTGCAGGCGGGATTCCGTCAAGACGGAACTGACCGAGTGATTTATTGTCCTTCGCAAACTGACGCTCGCCCTGTACGACGTTGATGTCAACCGCTGTCTGATTATCCGCAGCCGTGGAGAAAATCTGACTGTGCTTGGTCGGAATCGTCGTATTCCGTTCGATCAGTCTGGTCGCCACACCGCCCATGGTCTCGATAGACAGGGAAAGCGGGGTGACATCCAGCAGAAGCACTTCGCCTGCGCCTGCGTCTCCGGCCAGCTTACCGCCCTGGATGGAAGCGCCGAGAGCTACACACTCATCCGGATTCAGAGATTTACTCGGCTCCTTGCCGGTCAGGGACTTTACCTTATCCTGAACAGCCGGGATACGTGTAGAACCGCCGACCAGCAGTACCTGCCCCAGATCGGAAGCATTCAGGCCTGCATCCTTCAGTGCATTCTGTACCGGAATGGTGGTCCGGTCAACCAGGTCACGGGTCAGCTCATCGAATTTCGCTCTGGTAAGGTTCATCTCAAAATGCTTCGGTCCCTCGGATGTAGCCGTAATGAACGGAAGGTTGATATTGGTCGTGGTCGCAGAGGAAAGCTCTTTCTTCGCTTTCTCAGCAGCCTCCTTTAATCTCTGAAGAGCCATTTTATCTGTAGAGAGATCTACGCCCTCCTGCTTTTTAAACTCGGAAATCATATAATCCGTGATCTTCTGGTCGAAGTCATCGCCGCCGAGACGGTTATCGCCGGACGTGGATAATACTTCGATGACACCGTCGCCGATCTCAATGATGGAAACATCAAAAGTACCGCCGCCCAGGTCATAAACCATAATCTTCTGTTCATTCTCATTGTCAAGGCCGTAAGCCAGCGCTGCCGCTGTCGGCTCGTTGATAATACGTTTTACATCCAGACCCGCGATCTTGCCGGCATCCTTAGTTGCCTGACGCTGTGCGTCGTTGAAATAAGCCGGAACCGTGATAACCGCTTCTGAAACCTTCTCGCCCAGATAGTTCTCGGCATCCGCTTTCAGCTTCTGCAGGATCATAGCGGAAATCTCCTGCGGCGAATATCTCTTACCGTCGATCTCCTTCTTGTAATCCGTACCCATCTCACGCTTGATGGAAGAAATTGTCTTCTCCGCGTTGGTCACCGCCTGACGTTTCGCCGGCTCACCGACCAGTCTCTCACCTGTCTTGGTAAATGCTACAACAGACGGGGTCGTTCTGGCGCCCTCTGTATTTGCGACTACAACGGGCTTACCGCCCTCCATCACTGCCACGCAGCTGTTTGTTGTTCCTAAATCAATACCGATAATTTTGCTCATAATGTTGTCCTCCTATCTCAAAATCCTAATTTGCAACTTTTACCATGCTGTGTCTCACAACGGAATCCCGGTACATATATCCCTTCTGGAACTCCTCAGCAATTATATTCTCACCAAATGCTTCATCATCTATGTGCATCACTGCATTGTGAAGATTCGGATCAAATTCCTTTCCCTCGGTCTCAATCGGCGTAACGCCGGCTTCCTCAAGCACCGTCATCATCTGCTTATAGACCTTATCCATGCCCTCGGCGAAAGTGCCTGTCTTTTCCTCCTCCGTCAGGGCGGCAAGACCGCGTTCAAAATTATCGATGACCGGCAGAATCTTCTCGATGATGCTCTTGGCGCCTGTCTCAAACATCTGGCTCTTTTCCTTCTCCGTGCGTTTACGGAAATTATCAAACTCAGCCATCTGGCGCCGTACCCGGTCATTCAGTTCCTCGATCTTCTCATCCTTTTTATCTTTTTTATCTTTCTTGCGGAAAAAACTGCTCTTTTCGGATTTGGCATCCTGCTCTTCACCGGCTTCATCTTCGGATGTCTCCTGCGCCTGTTCAGCGGAATCCTCTTCCTCCTGAGTCTGATCTGCCCCGGCAGATCCGTCGTCTGTGCACGCGGAGCCATTATCAGGACTGTTCTCTTTTGAAGCATCAGTCGCGTCAGTTCCGGTATCTGTTTTGCAATTCATATCTTTCTCCGAACATTCCGCATCGTCGGGCTTTGCTGCCTCGTTTGCTTCATTCTCTGCCTCACAGCTGAATTCTTTTTTCTCTTCCATAAAAAATCCTGCCTTTCTGTCCCGGACATCTGATACATATATCCCGGACGATAATACGGTAACGGTGCATTTTTACAGTTACCCGTCTGATTCTCTCTGATCTATGTCTAAGTCTTTTCTTCTTTCTTATTAAAAATCTCGTCAAGCTGTACCTTCAGCGTCTTAAGATTGTCCATGACCATTCCGTAGTCCATTCGCTTCGGTCCGACAATGCCGACCGTACCATGGATTCCCTCACCCAGTTCATAGGTGGCGGTGACAACACTGCAATCCTTCATGCGCTGAATCGGAGACTCATTTCCGATATAGACCTGAATGCCTGTACCCGGCTCTCCGTCTCCGCCGGTAAACAGATCGCGAAGCTCCTGCTTTTCCTCAAAAGCACTAATCAGATCCCGTGCGCTCTCAGAATTGGAAAGCTCCGGATACTTAAAAATATTCGTCGCACCGCTGGTATAAATTTCCAGCTCCTCATCCTCCTGCACAGCCTCCGCAACCGCATCCAATACACTGCCGACCACTTCACTGTGAATCCCGGCCTGTTCCTTCAGGCGGGCGATCGTCACCAGATTGATCTCCTCCAGAGTCAGGCCGTTCAGGCTGCCGTTCAACAGGATATTCAGTTTCAGCATCGTCTCCTGATTAATCTCTTCCGAGGTGCGGATGATCTTATTCTTTACGATATTCCCATCCAGCATGATGGTTGCCAGCACCTGATTCTCATCGACGGTGGAAAGCTGGATAAATTTAACCTTCCCATGGTGTGTCTGCGGAGCGGATACAACGGTGGAATAATTCGTATTCGCCGCCAGAAGCTTTGCAATGGTCTTTAAAACCTGCTCCATCTTCTCCGTCTTCTCGATGACAAAATCCTTCATCTCGGAGACCTCATGCTCCTTCTCCAGCATCATCTGATCCACATAAAAACGATATCCTTTGTCCGAGGGTATCCGGCCGGCAGAGGTATGGGGCTGAACGATATATCCCATCTCCTCCAGGTCAGACATCTCATTCCGGATCGTAGCCGAACTCAGGTTCAGATCCGATTCCTTGGAAATCGTACGGGAACCGACCGGCTCACCGGTCTTCATGTAGGTACGGATGATCACATTTAAAATTTTCACCTGACGTTCACTCAGATCACTCATGTCTCCTGCTCCGTACAGTAACATGTACTGCATATCTGTTGGATTGTTAGCACTCGATTCTTTGGAGTGCTAATTTGTTCTTTACATAATGTAGCACCATCGTTTTTCTTTGTCAACTAAAACTTTTCATTTATTCACATTTTTTTCCACTTTCACAGATATCAGCGTACTGCACCGGCAGCATCTGGCTGTTTTGTCTCCCCCTGCATGAAAAAATACCGCCAATGGGCAGCTGAAAAAAACAGAAAAATACCTCCGCCGAAAAATTTCCCGGAAGAGGTATTTCATCTTTTATTGCTGCGGTCACATTATGTACCGTCGCCGCATCAGCTTTGCATTGCTTCCATCCTGGCCTGAATATACTGAACCAGAAGTGCGGAGGTTCCCTCTATACCAAGCGGCGTACTGTTGATGACCAGATCATAACATCTGGAATCGCCCCATTTATGATCTGTATAACGATTATGATAATTCCGTCTCTTACGATCCACCTTCACCTGTTCGGATCTCGCTTCCTCCTCGTCAACCGAAAGATAACGCATGATATTTTTAATCTTAAACTCCTCGTCTCCGGTCACAAAGACAGAAATCAACCCCGGATAATCCTGCAGTACCATCTCCGCACAGCGTCCCACAATGACAAAGGACTCTCCGGATTCCGCCCGCTCCCGGATCCAGCCAAACTGGCGCTCGATCAGGATCTCCTCCATGGAATTCGTATATTTTCCGACCGAACGCGTCAGGAAGCGATTCCGGGCTTTTTCATCGTATTTTTTCAGTTTCGCCTCATCCATATTCATCTGCTTTGCGATCTCACGGATCAGCTCACGATTATAAATCGGAACACCCATTTCTTCGGAAATACTTGCCGCGATATCGCGGCCGCCGCTGCCGTATTCTCTGCTGATGGAGATAATACACTGTCTGTTCATCATATAAGCCCCCTTTAACAATACCGTACAAAAATAATCAGCATGGAAACCGCAACCACGATCACTGTCGCCGGTGTGGATGCCTTACAGTAGCGCCCCCAGGTAATCATATGTCCGTTCTGTGCCGCCACGGAAGTGCCGACAACATTGGCGGAAGCTCCGATCGGCGTCGCACTGCCGCCGATATCCGTACCCATGGCCAGTGTATAGGCCAGCGTATCCAACGGTACACCCTGCGTGGCCGCCAGACTCTGTATCACGGGAACCATCGTCGCCGCAAACGGAATGTTGTCCACGAACGCACTCGCAATCGCCGATACCCAGATAACGATCGCCACCATCAGAAGCAGATTGCCCTGACTGATCCTGCCGATCAGATTTGCAATTGCCACGAGGATTTCGGTTTCTTCCAGACCTCCGACCACAATAAAGAGTCCGACAAAAAACAACAGCGTCTTGTAGTTCACTTTTTTGAGCAGTTCCGGTGTATATTTTCCGGAAGTAATCATGGTCACGATCGCTATGATCGCTCCGATCAGCGCCACAGACATGCCGGTCTGCGCATGAGTAACCAAAAGGACCACCGCCGCCAGAAAGATCACGGTGCTGGCGGCAAATGCCCGTTTATTCTCTATCGTATCCTTCGGTTCCGGCACGGCAGACAGATCAATGGACTGGCCGTCCGCGGTCTGGAACTCCTTTCGGAAAACAAAATAGAAATAGATGACAATGATAACCAGACTGATCAGCGCGATCAAACCAGTATTTGTCACAAAATCAGTAAACGTGTACCCCAGCGACGTGCCGATAATGATATTCGGCGGATCGCCGCACATCGTTGCCGAGCCTCCCAGATTCGCACAGAAAATCTCTGACAGAATCATCGGAACAGGATTAAACTTCAGCAACTTCGATAATTCGATCGTGACAGCCGCCAGAAACAGAATCACCGTAATGCTGTCAATGAACATGGCAAGAACGGCCGACATGACCATAAACGCCAGAAACAGCCGGATCGGCTTATAATTGACAACTTTGGCGAGAAGCATACAGAGCCAGCGGAAAAAACCCGCTCGCGCCATGCCCTCTACCATGACCATCATTCCCGCAATAAAAATAATCGTCTCCCAATTGATACCGGTTGTTGCCTCATCAGCATCCCCTGTGCTATACCAGAAATCAAGTGTAAAAATCTGCCTGACATTAATGGTATCCCATGCAGCGGAACCGCTCCTCATGAGCACACCAAATACGATCACCAGCGTAGCCAGTCCGCAGACCAGGGTAACATAGTGCCTTTCAATCTTATCTGCCACGATCAACAGAAACATGATAACAAAAATGATGACCGCCGCAATTTGTGCTGCTAACATTAAATTTCCTCCAGAATAAATACAACCTTCATAACTGTTCAGTACCTTCACAGTTACAAACCCTTCATAATAAAAACCTCATAAATACCATATTGCTTACGTCCACGCCTTTTTGCGTCAGAAAAATCCGCCCCTCTGAAAAACTCAGCAGTCCTTCATTTTCAAGTCCCTTTAAAACGTCTCCGTATACATCCTCCGGCATCACGCCGAACCGCTCCCGGAAATCCTGCCGTGAGATGCCCCGCGTCATCCGGAGTCCGAGGAACATAAACTCCTCCATTTCCTCCTTTCTGCCCCGCCGCTCCTCCTCATGGCGAACAAAAGGCTTTATTGCACCGGAAACCATGTTTCCGGACGGCATCATATAATTTTCAAAAATCTCCGTATTTCGAAACCGCACATTTCCAATCAGCGAGGAGGCGCCGACTCCCAGTCCCAGATATTCTTTCCCGGTCCAATAACCGATATTGTGCCGGCATTCATATCCCGGAAGCGCATAATTAGAAATCTCGTAGCGCTGATATCCGTATGCGTTTAAAAGCTCCCCTGTCAGTTCATACATCAGACGGTCATCCTCCTCTGACGGAAGGAATTCCGGTCTGTCTCCCCTCTCCCGCGCCAGTTCATCCTCATGAAAGCGCGAGAAAAAAGGTGTCCCCTCTTCTATCATCAGACTGTAAGCCGATATATGCTCCGGATGCAGATCTGCTGTGCTTCGCAGCGTTTTTTCCCAGCTTTTCACACACTGACCCGGAAGGCCGGACATGATATCCACATTGATATTGGAAAATTCCGCCTCCCTCGCAATCGCGAAACTCTGTTCAAACTCCGCAAAGGTATGAATCCGCCCGAGCGAATTTAATTCATCATCATCCGCAGACTGTAAACCAAGACTGATACGATTAATGCCCGATCGACGCATCGCCGCAGCTTTTTCACCCGATAACGTCCCCGGATTACACTCCATGGAAATCTCCGCATTCTCCGTCACAGAAAAATGTCCCAGCAGCGCATCCATCAGTTTTTCAATCTGTTCCGGTTCCAAAACAGATGGCGTCCCTCCGCCGATATAAATGCTGCTCACCCGGCAATCCCGGAAATCCGGCGCATACGCGCGTATTTCATCCGTCAGCCGGTTCATATACCTGTCCCGCACCGAAGGTTCGGCCGATGCCGACAAAAAATCACAATACAGACATTTTTTTATACAAAAAGGAATATGTATGTATAATTCCAGTTCTCTCATCATATGATTATTCCCGGACAACAGGTTATAAACAAAACACCGGCGGTTCCTGCCGCATCATGTCACACACCGGACACTCAGTTCTCATCCAGCTTCAGCACACTCATAAACGCTTTCTGCGGAATCTCCACACTGCCGATCTGGCGCATGCGTTTCTTGCCCTCTTTCTGCTTCTCCAGCAGTTTCCTCTTCCGCGTAATATCACCGCCGTAGCATTTTGCCAGCACGTCCTTGCGCATGGCCTTCACCGTCTCTCTGGCAATGATCTTGCCGCCGACCGCCGCCTGAATCGGGATCTCAAACAAATGCCGCGGGATCTCCGTCTTCAGCTTTTCGCACATTTTCCGTCCGCGTTCGTAAGCATTCCCCGCAAATACAATGAAAGAAAGCGCGTCCACCTCCTCGCGGTTGATGAGAATATCCAGTTTCACCATATCCGAGCGTCGATAATCCTTCAGCTCATAATCAAAAGACGCGTATCCTCTTGAGCGGGACTTCAATGCGTCAAAAAAATCATATATGATCTCATTCAATGGAAGCTCATAGCGAAGCAACGCCCGTTTCTCTTCCATATATTCCATACTTACATATATACCGCGGCGCTCCTGGCAGAGATCCATGATCGCACCGATATATTCACTGGTCACCATGATCTCCGCATCCACCATCGGTTCTTCCATATAATCAATCTGGGTCGGCTCCGGAAGGTTGGACGGATTCGTAAGCTCCACCATCGTCCCATCCGTCTTATAAACATGATATACCACACTTGGCGCCGTCGTCACCAGGTCAAGATTATACTCCCGCTCCAGACGCTCCTGAATGATCTCCAGATGAAGCAATCCCAGAAAACCGCAGCGGAAACCAAACCCGAGAGCAATCGAGGTCTCAGGCTCAAAGAACAGGGAAGCATCGTTTAACTGCAGTTTTTCCAGCGCATCACGCAAATCCGGATATTTCGCGCCATCGGCCGGATAAAGTCCGCAGTAAACCATCGGATTGACCTTTTTATATCCGGGAAGCGGCTCCGCACACGGCTCCTGACGGTTTGTGATCGTATCACCCACACGGGTATCCCGGACGTTCTTGATGCTCGCTGTGATATAGCCGACCATACCTGCAGTCAGCTCCTCACAGGGAATGAACTGACCTGCTCCGAAATAGCCGACCTCCACCACATCCGCAGACGCCCCCGTCGCCATCATACGGATCGGCGTACCTGTCCGCACACGCCCGTCCCGAATCCGGCAGAAAACGATCACACCCTTATAAGAATCATAGACAGAATCAAATATCAACGCCTTCAGCGGCGCATCCGGGTCTCCGTCGGGCGCCGGGATCTTCTCTACGATCTGTTCCAGCACCTGATCAACATTCAGGCCCGTCTTCGCTGAAATGCGCGGCGCGTCCTGCGCCTCAATACCGATCACATCCTCGATCTCGTTCACCACGCGGTCCGGATCCGCGCTCGGCAGGTCAATCTTATTGATCACCGGCATAACATCCAGATCGTGATCCAGTGCCAGATAAACATTCGCCAGTGTCTGCGCCTCAATCCCCTGTGCGGCATCCACCACCAGAATCGCGCCGTCACAGGCAGCAAGGCTTCTGGAAACCTCATAATTAAAATCTACGTGACCCGGCGTGTCAATCAGATTAAAGATATATTCTTCCCCATCCTGAGCCTTATAGATAATGCGGACCGTCTGTGCCTTGATCGTAATACCGCGCTCTCGTTCCAGATCCATATTGTCAAGCACCTGTGCCTGCATCTCGCGGCTGGTCAGAAGTCCGGTCATCTCAATAATCCGGTCCGCCAGCGTGGATTTACCGTGATCTATATGTGCAATAATACAAAAATTTCGAATTTTACTCTGGTCAGTCAAGCCAAAATCCTCCTGAAAAACAGATATTTTAAGTATATCGTTTTTGGAACAAAAAAGCAACCGTATTATTACAATTCTGTATGATTATTTCCTGCTCATTTTCCACTCAAAACAAGATCCAGAATTTCCGCCAGCGGTTCCATCGCATTCATCGCTTCCTCCAGCGTGTTCGTCTGTGCCCCCACCTCGACCAGAAGAGACTTCGGCATCAGATGCATATTATATCGATAGCCTTTCAAATATATTTTTCGTGAAAACCCCGGATAAAGTTCCGCCGCGGCCAGCTGCATCTGCAGGGAAAAAGCCAGATTGTCCGTGATATAGGGATTCGCCAGATACGCTATATCTCCCATGGACGTCGTCCGGCTCAGTCCATTAAAAAACATGATCTGAGCCATCTGTACGCCGTTCTGCTCCGTCACCAGACGCGTACTGTCCGCTACACCGTCCCGATGCAGATCGATCACAATCTCTATCGACGGATTTTCTGCTAAAATCTGTTCAACATATGGTTCCGCGACACTGTAGGCGCGATCCCGATCTTTATCGTAAACACCGGTATCATGAAGCACCTGATAACCATATGTATTTTCCAGAATCTCCGTCAGCCGTTCTCCCACACCGACCACAGTTTCTGAATAATCCCCTGCAGAAGAATCACTGTATCCCTCCGAAGCATGTGTATGATAAATCAGAATCTGAGGCTCTTTGTCTGTTCTTTTTTCAATTGAGCAGTCAATGTTCAGCAGTTCCTGAGCGTTCAGCTGGGAACTGTTGATCGTAGTCGTGCTGTCGACTGTATAAAAATTCTGAATCAGATAGTCAAAATCATTCAGTTTTTCCAATGATACCACGGAAGAAGAAGCAGCAGACGTTTCCTCCGTCCCGCTCTCTCCGACACTTTCCTCCGTTGCATTCTCACTGCCTGTTCCCGCCTCCGCAACTGTTTCTTCCGACACATTCTGTGCCAGAATATTTTCATAGATAAGACTGCTCTCTGACCGCGTCTCATAGGATGTATCGGAAGTTTCATCTTCATAATACCATGACATGGCTCCCTGCGACAGATTCGGAGAGATCTGTTTCAGAATCAGACAGCACAGATCGCTGCTCAACCGGTGCATCGCCATCTGGTTTTTGATGGTCAGGCCAATCAGAAAGCAGAAAAAAACCGTCATCCCCGCACACAGAAGGATGACTGTATGTTTTCTCCTTTTCTGTTTTCTCAACCTCTTTTTTGTAATATTCAGCATAATTCATGACACCCTTGTATTATATATATGTGCCTGTCTGAATTTTATGATGATACCATGGCAAAAAAGAATGCCCGCATTTGAATTCATGGCCGGGGGATTCGGCAGAATGCCCGGTTGATTCCTTCGGAAACCGTGTAACTCAACTGTCTGATCTGTGCATCAATATCCTTTGATGTCACAAACATCTGATTCAGCTGCGGAGACAGCAAACGAGGCCGGTATTCTTCCGCGGGCATATCCTTCAAATATTCCGACATAAAATCCTGAACGATCGTAGCAGCCTCAACAACCGTAGGTATTCCGACAGCAATAACCGGAATTCCCAGCGTTTTTTCCGTTATGCTGTGTCTGTGATTTCCGACCCCTGATCCCGGGCTGATTCCCGTATCTGAAAGCTGAATGGTTCTGCAAAGACGTTTCAGGCTTCTGGCTGCCAATGCATCGATGACAATCAGATAATCCGGCTTTACCTGACGGACAATTCCGGACAAAATTTCTCTCGTCTCCATTCCTGTCTGCGCCATGACACCGGGCACGATCGCCGAGACAGACCGTATGTCATCACTTCCGTAGGCAAATGAACCGTATTCTTTCAGAATATGTCTGGTAATACAAAGCTGATCCGCCACCCGCGGCCCGAGCGCATCCGGCGTCACACTGCGGTTTCCCAAACCTGCCACCAGAATCGACCGCTCTTTTTTCTCTTCCGGAATCAGACGCCGCAAAAGCTCCGCCAGCTTTTCCGATATCATGCGGTGATAATCGTCCGTTTCCTCTGCCAGTTCCGGTGACTCCAGCGTAATATACGTTCCCTTCGGTTTCCCCATCATCCGAACCGCGTTTTCCGTCTCAATTCGAACCGTCGTGACCCGTATATTTCCGTTTTCAGTTTTCTCCTCATCTACTGAAATTCCTCTCATTGATGCATTTTGTTTTTGTATCCGCTCATTTTCCTCTACCGCCAGATCTGTTCTTACTTCAAACATGGCATTCTCTCCTGTCCTTCCATATACATTTCTCCCTTGTATCATAGTATAGATAAAAAACAAAATAATATGAAAATCTGCGGATTTTTCCGGATATTCTATTGACATTTTCCGAGACACGCATTAAAATAAGCAAGTATGTTTACATTAGATCGTCCGTGTCCGGCTTTAATGTAACGATTTTTGATTCTATTCTCAAGCATGGGAGGTGAACAGATTGGCTAACATTAAATCAGCAAAAAAAAGGATTCTGGTTACGCAGACAAAGACAGAGAGAAATAAATCGATCCGTTCTGCGGTAAAGACATCTATTAAGAAAGTAGAAGCAGCCGTTGCAGTGAACGACAAAGAAGCAGCTCAGACCGCACTGGTCGCAGCCACTTCCACCATCGATAAAGCAGCACAGAAAGGCGTTTACCATAAAAACAATGCTTCTCGAAAAGTTGCACGTTTAGCTAAATTAGTAAACGGCGTTGCCTAGTACAGCGTTTCGCAAATCACTGAAGCGATGATACTCCGTAACTGTAAGGGTACTGAACAGTTACAGCAAAACGAACAATACAAGTCCTGCGGTTCCGTCATGCCGCGGGGCTTTTTTATCATAAAACTGTTCAGAATCTTACTTCAATCATCTGCTTTGTTGTACACCCGCATCCGCCAATTTCCCCCTTTTTGATAAAAGGTGATCTGTCCTGCGTCCTGCGTCAGCAGAATCTCACTTCCGGTATACTCCAATCTCTGCAAAGTCTCCGCGTGCGGGTGCCCATAGCTGTTCCCTTCTCCGCAGGAAATCACCGTATATTCCGGAGAAAGCACTTCCAGCATCTCCGCGCTGGAAGAATATTTCGATCCATGATGAGCGGCTTTTAATACGACACAGTCCCGAAGCAGGTTCCGCTCAACAAGCAATTTTTCTTCTTCCTCACCGATATCTCCGGTAAACAGCACGGACATCCCGTTTCTTTCGAATAACCAGACCTGGGACAGGGCATTCGTGTCATCTCCGGTATCCTCCGAGGACGGATACAGACAGGTCATCTCACTGTCCGCCATTCGGACAGAGTCTCCCTCTTCTGTCAAAATCACTTCCGTTCCGTTCGCTTCCGCCGCCTCAACCAGAATTTCCCATGTTTCATCTCGCGGCATGGATTTCGCCAGTAAAAGATACTTTACCTCATAGCCGTCCTCCAGAAGCTCCAGCAAACCGGAATAATGATCTTCATCACCATGTGTCAGAATCCATACATCTACATTTTTCACCCCATGATATTTCAAAAAAGGCTCTATACGATATGCACCCACCTCATCTTCCGAACTGCTGCCGCCGTCAATCATCACATGCATGCCCTCGCCGTCAGACAGATAAATTCCGTCACCCTGTCCGACATCAAGAAAATCAATTCTGCAGACACCGCGTTTTGGAACAAAAAGAATACAGACCAGAAGAAATAACAGGACAAAATATGTAACTCCGGCCGCAACCCGTCCCGAATATAAATTCCGGCTGTCAGAATCCGGTTGTCCGGTTCGCGATCCGAAATTCATTCTCTTATTTAGATACCACAGACACAGGCCGACCAAAAACACATAATAAATCAACAACAGCCAGGCAGACGGTTTCCCTGTAATTACCTGACTGTACGGCAGACAGTTAACCGCTGCAATCGATTTTTCATATATCAAAAGGATGAAATGACACAGAATCAGAATCCATTTGGAAATCTGTGTGAAGTACAGGCCTGTCAGTCCGCCTAACAGCCCTGCCCCCAGCAGCCAGCTGCAAAGCGGCAGAACCAACAGATTTAAAAACAGAGCATACAGAGGGACCTCATAATAGATCCATGCGGTCAGAGGCAAAAGAAAAAGCTGAAGAAACGCTCCCGACAGAAGCTGTTCAGGCAGGCGGTGCAGAAAACGAAAGATAAAAGATAATTCTTCCCGTTCCTCACGAAATTTTTGCATCACCTGCGAAGAAAGCACGATCGCTCCCATCGCCATAAATGAAAACTGAAAACCGCTCTGATACAGATTCATAGGATTCTGAATCAGAAGAAGCAGCGCCGCAAGTGCCAGTGCGTTCAGCGAATCATAGGCCCTCCCCATCACCTCCGCTCCCATCAGCAACAGATACATAATCAGCGCACGACGAGCAGAAACGCCCATCCCGCTCATAACAACAAAGCTGATGACGATCAGGCTCCCGACCACTGCCGAGACCGGATAGGACAACCGTATTTTTCTCAAAAAAACGAAAAATGCCAAGACCTAGTACGGAAATATGCAATCCGGATATGGCAAGAATATGAGAGATACCCGCATCCTGGTATAAATCCTTCACCTCCTGATCCATCAGTCCCTTATTCCCGGTCACCAATGCAGAAAGCACTCCTGCATCGCGCGCATTGAGTTCCGAACAAAAGACATCTGATATACGCTTCTGCAATTGATAGAGACATTCGCGAAAACTGTATCCCGGCTCATCTGTTGCCCATATCTCGTCCGCGAACATTCGAAATGAAATGTTTCGATACCGGTAATAATCCGCCAGATCAAAAACTCCTTCATTCGTCGCATGAGAAAATGACTCTAATGATCCGTGCACCGTTGCCGCGGATCCGATTGGAATCTCATCTGTGTCTGCATATACCAACACCGTTTTATATTCTGTTTTGAAATAATACAGATAGCTGTTCGACCTGATTTCTTTTTGATAGATAATACCTGTAAGTTCTGTGTCAATGTCCGTTGAAACGGATGACTGTATTTGAAGATAAGAAAGTTCCAGATAACTGCATCGAAAAAAAAGCAGTCAGAACAAAAATAACACAGATAGCGGCCATCACCGCGCTCTCCTTTTTCCGCCGGCCGGTCAGAAGAGCGAACAGTATGACGGCTCCCAATATCAGAAGCACCGGCAGCCATACATCCTCCGACCGGCAGTAAAGCACTGTTCCGAAAACAACCGCCAGAGTAAACAGGCATATATGTCTTTTATTCTCCAGAATTAAGCAGCCCCTCCTTTTCCGACTGGGATTCCTGATCCACCTCGACGTCCTCTCCCTCTTCGGTGACCAGTTCCTGATTTGCCGTATAAAACTCCGACAGCGACATGTCCTTTCGGTAAACCATATTGCTGTCGCCGTTCACCGCGATCTGCACCGTATTCACGCTTGTCAGCTCAGACAGCGAATTCACGATGGAATAGATAACCACAGATTCCTGAATATCATAATTCTGTACCAGGAAATTCTCGTCCAGATTCACCACGCAGACGCCATCCAGCACAGACACGCTGATCAAACCTGTCCCGGGCGGAATCGCGGACTGTGCATTTTCAGATACCGGTCCTTCCAGAAGCTGCTCCATCACCAGCTTTTCCATAGAGATATTGCTGGAATAATAATATATATGCTGCGTCTCACAGACCAGACTCGTCCCATCCAGGGAAGCAAAATACAGTGTCAGGTCAGCCGTCTGGATATCATTCAGTTCCTCACCCGGATTATCCAGAAAAGAATCCAGTGTCATGATTCCCACTTCATTCCCATTCGCGTCCTTAAGCGGCTCATCCCCCACATAGAAAAAGACGCCGGTAATATCCGTGATCTGAAGCATCGTCTCCACGATCGCCTGTCTGCATAAAACCTCCTGAGTGACAGACATCTGGAGATATGCGCTGTTAAAATACATATACAGCCGATGATTCTCATATTCATATTTTTCCATTTCCACGGACTCCGGATATACCCGCTGGTACTCCACCCGGGTCGTCCCCTCATCCATCAGACTGAGGAATTCCTCAATCATGGCATCCGGATCTTCCGGATCAGCCTCCGGTTCATAGGACACAAGCTCCAGCCCTGTCATATCCTGATTCAGATAGTAAATATAATAGTCCGTTCCTGCCGACTGTTTTCTGCCGCACCCCGCCATTCCGAGAATCAGAGAAACAACAAACAGGATCACCAGTCCGGCCTTCCATTTATTCTGTTTTCGACTCACAGCTTCGTCCTTTCCGAATACTTCAGCGGTATGCGCACTGTAAATGTAGTTCCCTCGTCCGGCACACTGTATACACGAATCGCGCCGCGGTGCAATATGACTGCGCTTCTGGCGATCGCCAGTCCCAGACCGGTACCGTCAATCTCATTGGAATGAGACTTATCCACACGGTAAAAGCGTTCAAAAATCTGATCCTGCGCGTCCTCCGGTATGCCGATTCCATTGTCCTCCACCGTAACAAAAAAGTCCTGATGATCCGCATTCAGAGAAACGTGCACCCAGCCCTCCGGCCTGTTATATTTAATCGCATTTTCAATCAGATTCGACAATGCCAGCGTCAGCTTTACCTCATCAACCTCTGCCGTCACCGGACGATAGCTTTCAAGCACCAGATCCACGTTCTTTTTTCTTGCAATCGGCCGCAGCCGCTTCATGAGCAGTTCCATCATCGCATTGATATCCGTTGACGCAATATTGACATTGGCGGAAGTCTTGTCCATTTTTACCAGTGACAGCAGATCATTGATGATCTGATTCTCCCTGTCAATCTCCGCCCCGATATCCGTCATAAATTCACGATAAAACTCGACAGGAACATCCTCCTGACCGATCAGGGAATCTGCAAGAACTTTCATCGAGGTCAGCGGCGTTTTCAGTTCATGGGAGACATTTGACACAAAATCCTGCCTGGTCTCATCCAGAATCTTCAGCCTCTGCAGCATCTCACCGCAGGCAGAAGAAATCTGTTCCGTTTCAGAATATGTCCTGACTCCCTCAAAATCATTTTCATATCCGTTCTGTACATCGGACATGGATCTTGCCAGCCGGGTAAACGGTTTTGTCATATGTGTGGAAACAGCAATCGCTATCACAATAATCACAACAACCAAAAACAGCTCGATCAACAGCGCCCACTGCCTTAAATACTGAAGATTCAGCTCAATACTGTCCGTCGAAACACTGATCAGCATCACCCCGATCGTATCCGAAGAATCAGCATTCACGATCGGAACGGTCACTTCGATATAGTGATATTTGCTGTCATAGGTGAGCATCGTCTCCCCCTGATAAGCACTGATGACATCCTCCGTCACGATCAGTTTTCCCTCGTCCATCTGATAGGTGTCAGCAACGATACGGAATGTATTGTCAATCAAAATAATGCGGCCGTCATAAATAGTTGACATCTGATCCATCTGCGCCGTAATAGACTCCGAATACAACGTATCCAGATAATCATTGGCAGCAATCTGTGTCGCAAGGAGCTTTGCCTGTGTGGATATCTCATATTCATCCACCTCCACTGCACGGTTTTCGTAAGCATATAAAAGACCCGCCCTCAGCACAAAGCCGGGGGCGATTCCAAATATCAATATCATAAGGAAAATCCGAAATCTCAGACTTTTCAGAAAAAAAAGGAGCTTTTTCACTGCAGGTACCTCTTTTTACATATATGGCAGATCATAACATATTATTTGTCTGAATGATAATAATAACCCACACCCCATTTCGTGTGGACATATTTCGGCTCGCTCGGATTCGTCTCCACCTTTTCACGGAGACGGCGGACATGAACATCAACGGTACGGAAATCTCCCGGATACTCATACCCCCATACGAGATTCAGCAGACGCTCTCTGCTGTAGACCTTATTCGGATTCTTCACAAGCAGCTCCATCAGATCAAATTCCTTGGCCGTCAGGCGAATCTCTCTGCCGCGTATAAACAGACGGCGGCTGTCGCAGTCGAGTTTCAGATCTCCGTCAATGATCAGGTTGGGATCCTGCTCTTCTTCCTTGTGAGATGTCCGCCGCATGATCGCCTTAATGCGTGCCTTAACCTCCAGAATATTGAAAGGCTTTGTGATATAATCGTCCGCGCCGTACTCCAGGCCAAGGATCTTGTCCATATCTTCTCCCTTTGCCGTCAGCATCACAATCGGGACATCTGAGAATTCACGGATTGTCTGGCAGACTTCGAAACCGTCCATCTTCGGCAGCATGATATCAAGCAAAATGATATCATACGCCTTACTGCGGGCCATC
>Ga0192244_10075_pt1 | contig 41581 bp, 34 predicted proteins | sample Koala_Koa27_L3_FD_131234 | JGI IMG/M metagenome (GOLD analysis project Ga0192244, IMG submission 131234) | Enriched cells from koala feces incubated with labeled cellulose particles, San Francisco Zoo, California, United States - Koala_Koa2-7_L3 ... | reverse complement strand
CATAGACTAATTGTGTCTGTAACACACCCCTGACCCCTCTCGAGAGGGGAATAAGAATGCTGAAGTTCACCTATTTATCAACATTGTAAATTTTCCGACCACCCCTGATCTCCTGATCCGAAATATAAAAATCCTGATTCATATATATTTTAAAGCGGATCACAGATCCTCATATCCAGCAGGCGGGGATTGAAATTGAGTAAGGCCGATCTACGATTCCCCTTCGACGAACAAGGTTACAACTTGTTTATCAATGGGGTAGTGGTCGATAAAATCTTCCAACCACGACTAACTACAAATCCGGCAGGTCCAAAAGGTTGATCTTGATCTCTTAAGTCCTGAAAGGACGTCATATAATAGCCTGGGATGCAAATCCCAGGTCAGGTATCAGGAGTCCATGGAGTCCTGTAAGCACGACACTGCATATACAAACTTATTGTTTTCATAAGATGGGGGTGTACCTACAGCACACCCTTGGGTGGGGATTTCCCTACCTGGGACTTGCATCCCAGGCTATTATATGCCGTCCTTACAGGACTTAAGAGATAAAGATCACCCTTCGCCAATCACCCTTCGCAAGAATCTGCCGAACATGACTGGGCGCATCCCTGGACTATTGGCTAAGGCCGATCTTCGATTGATGGTACCCCTTTGGGGTTATTTACGCACTGATCAGAGATCCTCTACGACTAATCTTAAAATATCTACCCACCCTGTCCGCAACGGTAAGAATCTTAAAATAGGATAAAATATATGGGGCCAAACAGGCCGTCTTTCGGATATAGATGTTATATTTACATCATTATTTAATCATTAAAATAAGAATGTCATGAGTGAAAAAAATGATTTTATTTATGATGAAGATGATTCTGTAAAATTTATTCAGAACTATCTTCCACAGGAATTGAAAGGGAAGTTCAGCAATGATGATATCAATTATATTGTAGACCTGATTTATGACTACTATGATACGAAAGGATATCTCTCTGATAGTAAGGATGAAGATACCGATATAGAAATTGATGAGGAAGAATTGGTGAACTATGTGATCAAAAACGCCCAAAAAGATGGTATGGGTAAGTATACACCGGAAGAAATTACCTTTATCGTACAGGGCGAGCTGGAATATTGCGACTCTATCAACATGTTTGATTGAAATTTGTTATATACTAAACAGGAATGTTTTAGTAAAATAAATAGATATGAAAGATGTAAAATTATTAGTTGTTGCCCTGTTGGGTATGGCGATTATATTATCCGGATGTGGAGCCAGTAATACCGTAAAAGGCACTGGTATCGGTGTAGGAGCCGGTGGTGCGGTCGGAGCCGGTGTAGGGGCGATTGCCGGAAACACAGCGCTGGGGGCTATTATTGGTGCTGCTGTGGGTGGCACGGCAGGTGCTTTGATCGGTAAAAAAATGGATAAGCAGAAAAAAAGAGATCCAGGAAAAGGTGCCGGATGCCACTGTGGAAACGGTAAATGACGGCGAAGCCTTGAAGATCACTTTTGATTCAGGTATTCTGTTTGCTACGAATTCAAGTACAGTTAGTGAAGCTTCCAAGAGCTCCTTACAGAATTTTGCCACTACGCTGAAAGAAAATCCGGATACGGATATTAAAGTGATTGGCTACACAGGCAATACGGGTGCAGTGGATTATAACCAGACATTATCTGAGAAACGTGCTCAGAGTGTTTATAATTATCTGACACAACAGGGAGTAAGTACTTCCCGGATGGAATTTGAAGGAAAAGGGATCCATGACCCGGTAGCGGATAACACGACCGCGGAAGGACGTTCCCTGAATCGTCGGGTGGAGATCCTGATCCTGGCAAATGAAAAAATGGTACAGGAAGCAAAAGCCGGAACTTTACAGTAATAAAAGGATATAGAACGGTCACCACAACCGTTTTTAGTAAGATAAGCACGGATCACACGGAGTAAACTGTTTATTATTTTTTGTAAACAGAGGCCTCCGGTGATCCGTGCTTTTTCTATTATTCGTTAAATGAAATGAATATCTTTTGACTCTCCGTTCCGGCAGATGAACATTTCCTATAGGCCCTTGTTTATGTAGCATGATTTATGATAAGTTTTTAAATGATTAAAACCTTGGTAAAATGAAGAAGTATTTTCTATTATATTCTCTCATCCTTCTGGCAGTCGTCTCTTGTCAGAAGGATCCGGATACCTCTAAATTAGATGATGATTTTCCTGTATCAACCAGTTATGATAAGAGTGCTGTATTTTCTAATTACAGTACTTTTTATATTCCCGATAGTGTGTTAGTGCTGGACGGGAATGAAAGAGCCAGTTATCTGACAGAGGAAAATGGTGGTAGTATCATTGCTGCTTTTGTCAAAAATATGGAGAACCGGGGGTATACTCAGATCGCGGATAGAGATAGCGCAGATCTGGGGTTACAGGTTTCTTATGTCCAGGATGTGAACTACATCGGTTCCGGTGGATATTATGACGATTACTGGTGGTGGGATTATCCCGGATACTGGGGACCCGGCTATTGGGGTAACTGGGGAGGATGGTATTATCCTTACTCCGTATATTATTCCTATTCAGTAGGTTCGCTATTAGCTGAGATGGTCGATCTGGATACCGTTACTCCGGTGAATGAAAGTTCTAAACTACCAGTCATCTGGACTGCTTATATGAGTGGTTTGTTGTCCGGCTCCAGTAATATTAATAAACAATTGGCTGTGAATGCGGTTGACCAGGCTTTTGCCCAGTCTCCTTACATCAGGAAATAATAGGCATTCTAAATTTAAAGTTGAAGATTCTTATGAAAAATATATTGAAACCTATTAAGATATTTATCTTACTACTGGTTTGCGGAGGGTTTGCCAGTCAGGCCCAGGCCCAGAATGGAAAGAATTTATATTTTAATATTGACTGGCAGATGAATTTGCCGGTACAGAATGATTTTGCAAACCGTTTCAGTGGATGGGGAGCACATGGTGAATTCGGTTACTATGTGGCACCGGGTGTCGCTGTGGGTGCGTTTGTCTCCTATCATACGAACAATAAGTATATTGACCGGGCTACTATTTCCACGGGAGATAATTCTGCGATTACAACCGATCAGCAACATTCTATCTTCCAGATCCCGTTTGGTGCGTTAGTCCGTTTTACTCCTTCGAGAGAGGGGATGGTAGAACCTTATATCGGTGCTAAATTAGGTACCAGTTACAGTGAGGTCTCTTCTCATCTGAATATATATAAGGTATATGACCGGGGATGGGGATTCTATGTTTCTCCTGAAGTCGGTATGACTGTTTACTTCACTCCGGAAAAACAGGTGGGTTTACATCTGTCTACCTATTATAACTATTCTACTCAAAAGAGTGAAGTGTTGAATTATGATGTGGACGGATTGAACAACTGGGGTGTCCGTGTCGGTCTGGCATTTTAAGGCATATAATCGTTCCCGGAGTGGAATTTTGGGAATGGTTATATAAATAAAGCTGTCTCAGGTAGATTTATTCTATAGGGACAGCTTCTTTTTATGATCTAATCTCTACACACATTTTTTCTTATTTTCTTACACCCTGGAGGGGTAATATATGTTAGACCCGGACATCGTCCGGGGGAGGGGTAGAGAATAGATTACGGGCTGGAAGCCCAGCATAGTGACATATACTAAATAGTGTTCCGGATAACAAGTGTTATTTTTTACTATACTGCACCTATGGTGCGCAATCTCCTGATTATCTACCGAACCCCAGCGTTGCTGCAGGGCTGTTAAATTCTCTTGTAAATGTTTTATATATTGATATGCTACCCTGCAAGGGTACCAGCAATAGCCCAGGGCTGAGCGAAGTGAGCCCCTGGGTTGTGAAGTAGTAGGATTCAACCCTGTAGTGGGTTGCATATGTATTATTGTCTTATTGACAGAGAGTGAAACCCTTACAGGGTTATTGTTTTGGTAACCTTCCCCAGGGATTCGCTTCGCTCAGCCCTGGGCTGTTGCTGGTATCCTTACAGGATAGAATAATCAGTATCTAAGATATTTCCAAGAGAACTTAACAGCCCTGCAGCGTTGCTGGGGTCTGACATATAGTAGGCCTCCGGCCTATAAAAGATAAGTGTAGAAATTTATTTAGCATAGGATCTGCTTTTCAGAGCCGGAAGACCTGGGCCAGTTCTTTAAAATCCTCGATGATCACATCTGCTTTTTCTTCTCCGGTGTAAGGAGTCCAGCCGAGACTTTTGAGCCAGATCGTGGCGCATCCTACAAGGGTAGCCGGGACGATGTCTTTATCGTGGGAATCACCGATCACTACGATGTTCTCAGCTGGTAGTTCCATGGCCTGGACACCTAATGCGAATATCTCCGGGTCTGGTTTACGTACACCTACAACTGCCGATTCTACGATTGTCCGGAAGTAGGAAGACAATCCGAAGTCTTCTAATACGGCTTCTATATTCCCGTAGAAATTAGATACTAAAATCATGGGATAGCGTTCTTTCAACTGATCCAATACCGGGATTGTCGCGTCAATGGATTGGTGGGCGTATTGATAACAACGGGCTGCGATCTCCTGGGTAAAAGAATCTATATCTACAACAGACCGGAATTTTTTATTTTCCGCCAGCCAGTTTCCCTGCAAACGGATCTTAATCTCCAGCATATCATGGAACGTATGATGAGGCAGAACCAAGCGTGTTTTGCCTAAGGTACGTTCTCCGTGCACATAGGCCTCCCGGAAATCAGCTTTACTGACCGGAATCTGCATCTCTTCATAGGCTTTCCAGATGACTTCAGCCCAGTGCATTCCATTGCTGTCAATGGTACCTCCGTAGTCGAAAATAATCCCTTTGATCTGTTGTATATCAAACATAATTTTATTTTTGTGAAGTTAATTGCCGGGTGAATTCTTTGGAGAACTTTTCATGTGTAAGGATCATATAGACCAGCATTATATTCAGTACAGTCATCTCAAAAACGAAATAGAGCCAGGGCATGTTGATGAAAAGACTAATGAATAGCACGATCACACGTGTATTGAAAGAGAGCATATTGGTATACTTCATCAAAGGAAGACTTTTCTCCCGGAAGGCTTTCCGGAACCATTCAGGAGCTTCTCCATCATATTTCTCCCGGAGCACCTGCATCATCTGCTGGAATTTTGGACTGAGCTGTTCCTGTCCTACTGTATAATTGATATAGAACGTTTCAAAGAGTTTGTAAATAAAATCTTTTTTCCAGCTCAGTTTCTTATAATTCTCCTTTAATGTGGCCGAGTTGGATAGTTCGCTTCCGGATTTACCTTTGAGGAACAGGAGGTGTACATTCCGGTAATAGTCAGCCATCGCAGCCTGTTTACTATGAAAGAAACCGGTTATGGCCGCTAATATCCAGATCCGGATCCCCCATTCCGGTGTTAACCGTAAACAGATCGCGGCATAAATGGAAATAAACCACAGGTCTCCGCAGAAACCGTCTAAAATGCGGCCTAAGGGGGAACTTTGACCTGTCATACGGGCTAATTGTCCGTCTGCACTATCATACGAGTTGGCCCAGACTAACAGGAGCATCCCTAAGATATTAACCGTAAGATCCTGAAAATAATAACAGATCCCGGCTGCGATCCCTGTAAAGATAGAGGCGATCGTAATCGCGTTGGGAGAGACTCCTAATTTATGGAAAAAGAGTGCCCATTGATAGCCTATGGGTCTGTAGAAATGAATATCAATAAACTCTTCGGTGTCTAAAGACTTGAGTGTCGATTCTATACTTGGTTTCTTTGTCTGTTCTTTCATTATTTACACAGTAAGTGGTAAATCCGTTTGGCAATCTCAGGGGCTACCTGGTTACGGCAGGGAGCAAAGCTGGGCCAGTCATTGAAATCGATAATCCGCATGGTCCCGTCTTCGGAAACGATACAGTCTCCTCCGTAAATATGGATGTTCAGTACTTTAGCCGCCTGGTTGCAGCAATCCTGCATCGCATGTTCGTCGAATGGGATCCCTTTTGCTGTTCCGTTGATCTGTTCCAGACCAAATTTGCTGTGGTCATTGGAAGAGGGATAGAACCAGTAAAAGAAACCGGTTCCTGTCACTCCATAGAATTTGATCAGGTCTCCTTTCAGGTGTTCATTGATCACAGCCGTCTCAATCCCACGCAGCGCATATTCCTGCAGTATACTTTTCGCTTCGGCCGGATTACGGACATAGGTCACATCTTCCCGGTGGATCGCATGAAAATCACCCCGTTTGATCCAGCAATTATAAAAACCCTTTTCTTCCAAAGCAGCGGTAGGGTCCTCATGGGTATGTAAGATAAGACTTTCCGGATGCGGAATCTGGTTGGTGATCAGCAGCCGTGTCATGCGTTCACGGGTACAGTTCTGAATCCCATACCCGGAGTTCACAACTTCACATCCTTTGTCTTCTAATTGTTGCAACTTTTCTACTGATCTCAGGTCGCGGACCATATTAAAGATCCGTGTTTCCTGAATCTCCCGTTCCATCAGATCTGTTTCGGTATATTCGTTTACCACACATCCCAACTCTCTCAGATGGGAGGCGGTCAGGTTAAAAATAGCAGCATCATTTCCGATATGGTTCGGAGAGAATTGATTTCCCCGACGGATACCTGCTATTGTTATTTTCTCCATATGCTTTATCATTATCATTTATTCGTTTAAAAACAGCTCGGCTTTTTCGATATCTTCTGCGTGGTCCACATCAATGATCTTACTGAACGGATATGCGCTTAGCTTTAATCCTTCCGTGATCAGTTGCCGCTGGTAGTTACGCATGCGTGAAACATGTTGTTGCATGGCGTTTTCCAGCACATGGATAGCCGGTCTTTTTAAACAATATATCCCACCTGAAATAAAACGACTGTCAGGTTCAGCCTGATCTGAAAAACTCCGGATGGTCAACTCTTCATCCGTGTTTACATATAACGGTTTTTCGTCATCTATGAAATCAGTAACAGCCATCAGTCCGTCTGAAACCTCATCTTCCTGAAAAGCCTGTATATACTTACTGAATTCTTCTTCTTTGAAAATCGTGTCGATGGTTGTCAGGCAAAAACGATCACCCGGAAGCTCCCGGCTTAACTCATAAAAACTGTGCATGGAGCTGGGGGTAGATTGAATAAGCAGACGGAAAGGAACCGGTAACGCTAACTGCCGGAGGTGTTCCTGTACCTCTTTCATCTCTTCATTTACGATAATATGGAGAGAGGTTGCGTTATTTTTAAGAAAAATACTGATCAGACGGTCTATTAAAGTCACCCCATGTAACCGCACTAATGGTTTAGGCCATTTAATTCCTTCCTGTGCCAGCCGTGAACCTTCTCCGGCGGCGATAATTGCATAATCCATTATTTATCAATTGAAAATTAAAAATTGAAAACTGAAAACTGAAGAACGGTTCATCCTCAATTTTCAATTCTCAATTTTCAATTTTGTTATTTTAGTCCAGATAGTCGATTGTTTCTTCTCCAATGATCTTTCGTAATGTATTTTTCAGGATCGTGTGCTGGATGAACAGGTCATGCTCCGGAACACGGTCTGGTGTATGCATCGGACTCTTGAAATAGAATGATAGCCAATGCTGGATACCAGCAAATCCGCAACGTAAGGCCAGGTCTGAGAACAGTACCAGGTCCAGGCAAAGAGGAGCTGCCAAAATAGAATCCCGGCAAAGGAAGTCTACTTTTAATTGCATCGGATAGCCTAACCAGCCTACCAGGTCGATATTATCCCAGCCTTCTTTGTTGTCTTTGCGGGGTGGATAGTAGTTGATACGTACTTTATGGTAGATGTTTCCATACAGTTCCGGATAGACATCCGTTTGCAGGATCGTATCGATCACAGATAATTTACTTACTTCTTTGGTTTTGAAAGAGCCCGGATCATCTAATACTTCCCCGTCTCTGTTTCCTAAGATGTTGGTTGAGAACCAGCCTTCCAGCCCTAACATACGGGTTTTCAACATCGGAGCCAGTACCGTTTTCAACATGGTCTGTCCGGTTTTGAAGTCTTTACCGCAGATAGGCACCTGGTTCTTTTCCGCAAATTCCCACATCGCGGGAATATCTACACACAGGTTTGGTGCACCCATGATAAAAGGACATCCTTCCGCGATAGAAGCATAGGCGTAGCACATACTGGGTGCGATTACCTCTTTGTTGTCCTCTTTTAATGCTTTTTCGAAAGCAGCCAGGCTTTCATGTTCTTCGCTCATCGGTATATATACCTCCGTGCTGGCAGACCAGATGACTACGATACGGTCGCAGTTGTTTTCCGCTTTGAAATTACGGATGTCTTCCCGTAACTGTTCTGTCAGTTCCCAGCGGGTGGCTCCGCTTTTAACATGTGTTCCATGGAGTCTTTTCACAAAGTTCTGATCAAAAACAGCAGGTATCGGTTTGATCGCTTCTAACTCCTCTTTTACAACCTCAATGTCTTCATTTTTTAAAACCTCTGCATGTTTAGTGGCTTCATAGATATTTTCTTCAAAGATATCCCAGCCTCCGAATACCAGATCATTCAGACCTGCCAATGGAACTACATCTTTGATTTTGGGGAAACGATTCTCATTCCGTTTACCTAAACGTATGGTCGCAAGCTGTGTCAGAGATCCTACCGGAGTGCCGTGCCCTTTACGGACTGCCAGTGTACCGGTGATAAAGGTAGAAGCAACCGCTCCTCCGACCCCAACAACAAGAATGCCAAGTTTTCCCTTCGCGTCTTTCACATTAATTTTCTCCATATCAATTCTATATTCAAATATAATTTTGCAAAATTACATTTTTCATTTCAATATATTGGGGTGTATATTCTATATAATTAGTCAAAAATACTATATTTTATGATACTTTTTACCTTTGCACCCTTAAGTGTAATATATACTAAATTGGCTAAGATTTAAAAAGATAAGATATGATGAATTCACAACCCGGTTTAAAAGGTGGTTATACGAAAGAACAGATTCGTTGGGCCATGTTGTCCTTTTTTCTCGCACAGGGACTTTGTTTTGCCAGTTGGGCAAGCCGGATCCCGGATGTAAAAGATATTTTTGAAGTGAACTATGCCTTTTACTGGGGACTGGTCCTGTTTCTGATCCCGGCCGGGAAGTTTATTGCCATACCGTTAGCGGGTTACCTTGTTTCTAAATTAGGAAGCCGGATCATGGTGCAGGTGAGTATTCTGGGCTATGCGTTATCCCTTTTTGCTGTAGGGGTCGCTTTTAATATCTGGATGTTAGGAGTCTTCCTTTTTTGTTTTGGTGTTTTCTGGAATTTATGTGATATCTCTCTTAATACACAGGCAATTGGCATTGAACGTCTGTATGGAAAAACGATCATGGCTTCTTTTCATGGGGGATGGAGTCTGGCGGCTTGTCTCGGTGCGTTGACCGGTTTTATTATGATCGTTTCGGATGTGACTCCTTTCTGGCATTTTACGCTGATCGCGGTTTTGATCTCCCTGATCGTAGTCTTTAGTCGTAAGTATTTGCAGGAGGATGTGGAAGCTGAACCGGATAAAGAGGTGGAAGAAATAACAGATAAATCGGTCTACTTCAGGAGACCGGAAAAGTTGTTGTTGCAATTAGGGTTAGTTGGTTTGTTCGCTTTAGTGGTGGAAAGTGCTATGTTTGACTGGAGTGGAATCTACTTTGAGTCTGTTTTACAGGTGCCCAAATCCTTGCAGATCGGTTTTTTGGTATTTATGATCATGATGACTGCCGGACGTTTTCTGACGAATTATGCCTATAGCATCTTTGGGAAAAAACGGGTGTTGCAGATCGCAGGCAGCCTGATTTTTACCGGGTTTATCACTTCTGCTTTATTAGGTTCTGCTTTCGATTCGATGGGAGTAAAGGTGGCTGTTAATTCAGCCGGATTTATGATGGTTGGATTGGGGATCTCCTGTATGGTTCCTACGATTTATAGTTTTGTAGGGACTAAATCCAAAACCCCCATAGGACTTGCCCTGACTATTTTATCCAGCATCAGTTTTATCGGTTCCCTGATCGCTCCTTTACTGATCGGTGCGATCTCCCAGGCATTCAATATTAAGTATGCCTATATATTAGTAGGAATTTTAGGTCTGGCTATCGTAGCGATGGTTACCTTCTGCAGTGCCTTCCGCAGTCCGGAAGAAGAGAAACAATGAATTTCCCTCTCCGGGATTGATGATGTAAGAATTTGTAATCAATTGCGACCGGAAATTTTTTTCGAAGGGCAATTGGCGAAGGTTGATCTTTATCTCTTAAGTCCTGAAAGGACGTCATATAATAGCCTGGGACGCAAGTCCCAGGTCAGGTATCATGAGTCCATGGAGTGCTGTAAGCACGACACTGCATATACAAACCTATTGTTTCCATAAGATGGGGTGTACCTACAGCACACCCTGGGTGGGGATTTCTCTACCTGGGACTTGCGTCCCAGGCTATTATATGACGTCCTTTCAGGACTTATAATAAAAATCTTAAATTTCCGGGAAGCTTTGGGGAGCGGTTTGCATGCAGGCTTCCACATCTTCTTTTATTCCCTGGAAAGGGCCTGATTTTTCTATTTTAAGGGTAGACATAGCAGCGGCGAACTTTCCGGCTTCTTCGATAGATTTGCCTTTGGCACGTTGGTAGAGGTATCCGGTCATATAAGTATCCCCGCAACCGGTGGCATCTACTACTTCCTGAGGTTTATAGGCCGGGATTTTATGAAAAGTTTGACCGTCATACACCACGGAGCCCATACTGCCTAAGGTAATCAACACCTCTTTTACTCCCCACTCATAGAGTTGCTCAGCGGCTTTCTTTACATCTGAATATCCGGTTAACACTTCCATTTCCAGTTCATTGCATTTCAGAAAGTGAATATAGGGAAGAGCCTGAAGTTTTTCTGTCCAGTCAACCGGATGTACATTTTCATCCCTTACTTCCCGCAGGTAGCCCTGTACGTCCACAGACACCAGTCCCTTCGTAGAAAGATATTTCAGGGCTTCGATAGGAAAGTCATCTGCTAATAATGTGCCTAAGTGGTAGATCTTTGCGTCCACATCTGCCAGATAGTCGACGATAAACGGGTCTGCTTTTGCCGAAACTTTCTGGGTACGGTTATCCTGGTTCTCTCCGTAAATATTCTCGAAGCATACGGAATAACGGCTGGGCTTGTTGATCACCTCTATGGATTTAGACCGTAGTTTTTCTACTACATCTAATTCTGTTTCTCCGACAGCGGTAATCATCAGATAACGAATGTCATTAAATCCGCAGATTGCCTGTGAGAAGTAGTAAGAGGTACCACCGGGCATATGTACCGTATGCTTAGGAGTAACTACCTTATCTAATGTGATGTGTCCTATACAGCAAAGTTCGTGTGTATTCATTATGTTTGATATGTTTTTCAAAAAATCACAAATGTAAAGGTTTATCTTAATATATCAGGCAGGAAAAATAAAAAAGTAAGGTAGTGATAGGGTATAGGGAGCATTTTCCGGAAAACGCATGGGATTGAAAAAAAGAATTTATTCAAAATTAGTTGCTGATTTATGATGGATTTCTCATTTTATATGCTTTTATTTGTACTCAATAAAACAAACGATCGTTTAAATGTTTTTTCTCTTTTTCGGATTTATTTCAGTAATGCAAATACTTTCACAAAGAATTAGACCTTCCAAACCATCCTTGTTTATTATTTAATTACTTATTTTATTATTTTATTTTTATGAACATTTACATTGGTAACCTGAATTACCGGGTTAGAGAATCGGACTTACAGCAGATTCTTGAAGAGTATGGTACAGTTGATTCTGTTAAGTTAATCATTGACCGTGATACTAACAGATCTAAAGGATTTGCATTTGCTGAATTCCCAAATGAAGCAGAAGCAAGAAACGTAATTAAAGAGCTGGATGGAGCTGAATACGAAGGACGCCAAATGGTTGTGAAAGAAGCTACTCCAAGACGCTAATCCGGAAAACAATTAACGGATAAAAATATAAGATGGGGAGATGGAATGTAAATTCTGTTTCCCTGTTTTATTTTATAACTGTTCAGAAGTTTTTTCTTACGTTTGCAGATAAATACCAAATCAGATCACATGTTTTTATGTAATAAGGTCCGTCTGATCGTATGGATCCTTTCGGCTCTACTTATTGGATGTTTCGCGGGGAGTCCTGCCGCGGCCCAGATTCCGGAAAAGGTTTTCAGTACGGATCACCGGATAGATCCGGACAAGAAAGGACAGCTTTCCGTAGAGATTGATAACATCAGTTTTTTCAAGAATAATGAATATGAAGGAAAATTCCTGAAAGGATATACCCTGCCCGGTTTCTGGTTGCAGGCCAAAGCGGTCTATCATCCGCTAAAGAACATCCGGCTGGAAGCAGGTATACATGGACTCCGGTACTGGGGAGCGGATAAATATCCCAATTATGGCTATCAGGATATTGCCAACTGGAAAAGTAATAAGTACCAGCGGGGAGCCCATGTACTGCCTTATATTCGTGCCCAGGTGGCGCTCTCTGATCAGGTAAATTTAGTGTTTGGTAATATTTATGGCGGTTCCAATCATAAACTGATCGAACCTATGTATTCTCCTGAATTGAATCTCACCGCCGATCCGGAAGTAGGTTTACAGCTTCTGTATGACTCCCGATATGTCGATCTGGATCTCTGGGTAGACTGGCAAAGTTTTATTTTTGACCTGGATGATCATCAGGAAGCCTTTATTGTGGGACTTTCTTCGAGGATAAAATTCAATTCTCCGGATTCCAGATGGCATGTGTATATTCCTGTGCAGGGGGTGGCACAGCACAGAGGAGGAGAGATCAATACGATCTATAAAAATTCCGTACAGACTTTTATGAACGGGGCTGCCGGGGTCGGACTGGTATGGAATGCGAATAGGGGAGTGCTGAAAAATATAAACTTCGAATATGATGTCGCAGGATACTATCAACAGGCCGGGAGTCTGTGGCCCTTAGATACAGGAAATGGAAAATACGTCCGTCTCTCTGCGGATGTATATGATTTCCGCATAAAAACCTCCTACTGGGAATGTGATGATTTTATCTCCATCTTAGGAAGTCCCTTTTATGGAGCTGTTTCTACTAAGGAGGAAGGAGTCCTTTTTGACAAACCTGCTATGGTCTATTTCGGTCTGGAATATTGCCGGAATTTTGGAAAAGGGTTTGCATTAGGCATCGACTTGGATATCTATAATCATTTACCGGTGAATTCCGTATCCTCTAAAGAACGGATCCGGGAGGAGGTTACTACCAGTTTCTCAGCCGGTATCTATTTACGGATTAATCCTTCTTTCTTTTTGAAAAAATTCTGAACGTTTTGATCCATCGCTTTATCCATTTAACTTTATATAGAAAATATTTTATATTTAAACACAAGTCAAAGAATTTAACTAACAAATCATGAAGAGAAATTTTATTGTATGCATCGCATTATTCTTATGTACCGTTACTCTATCCGCACAAAAAGAATACAAGATCGAAGAATTTACAGTCGTTAATTTGGGAGATGGCCGTCTGCTTCACCGGGATGCCAAAACAGAGGAGTCTTTGAATGGAGAACGCCGGCTGATTGACGGATACCGTTCAGAATATATCCTGGCCAATTTTAAAGATGGTTTATATGATGGACCGTATAAACATTTTAAACGGGATTTGCTGGCTTTGGAAGGGAGTTACAAAGGCGGATTAAAAGAAGGAGTTTTCAAAACCTATTATGGGGATGGGAAAACCGTTCAGTCAGAATCTTCTTTTGCCGGTGACAAACTGCATGGGGTGGTTAAACAATATGACCAGCAGGGCAGAATCGAACAGGAAAATCATTTTCAGGAAGGTGTGGCCCATGGTTCTCATCGTGCTTATCATACCGAAACCGGGGAAATACGTTCTGAGGAAAATTATGTAAAAGGAAAGTTAGAAGGAAAACAGGTTCGTAAATACACCGGAAGTAAACCTTATACGGAGATCACCTATTATAAAGATGGGTTGCAGGAGGGTTTGTATGAAAAAGAGTTAGCCAATGGTATAAAAACCGAAACCGGCTCTTATTCGAAAGGGAAAAAGTCCGGTCCGTGGGTCAAACTAAATGCGGACGGGGATAGTCTGGAAATCAAAACCTATCAGAATGGAGAGTTGGATGGTCTTTCTGTGGACTATTTCACTACCGGAAAGCGTAGTAAAGCCTATATGTATAAAAAAGGAAAACGGGATGGAGAGTGTATTGATTATGATAACCGGACCGGAAACCCTAAAAAGATCGCTCATTATAAAGAAAACCGGGAACATGGTACGGTAAAAACCTGGATGACCAGTTCCGGTTTTGACTTTATCGAAACGGTGGAGTGGGAGAACGGCAAACGGAATGGCACCTATAAAGCCGTGTACCGGGAAGATAAACAGCGAGGGGTTAAGGAAGGAGTCCTGAAAGAGACCGGACAATACAAAAATGGAAATAAAGTCGGTATCTGGAAATATTATGATACGGAAGGCAAACTGACCCGCGAAAGCGATATGGACAAATAGGTCTTTTCCCCTTTTAAAATAAAAACAAAAACGGAAGAGGGTATCCCAAAAGTAAAACAAGAAATTGAAATAGCCACGATTTATAAGTAATTACCCCGATAGGAATTACATGTAAATACCCTTGGGTGTTATTCAGTCATAGTCGGCAGATTTAGTTGTCCCGGATGAGGCATATTCAAATTAGTCTCAGGCATCGTCCAGTCATAGTCGGAATATTTTTTATATCTGCAACAGGCAGAAAATCAATCAATGGATGTAAGGATTTGCCTAAGGCCGATCTTTAATTCACATAGCACCCTATTCGGGATTTTTGGGAAGGGTGATCTTTGTCTCTTAAGTCCTGAAAGGACGTCATATAATAGCCTGGGATGAAAATCCCAGGTCAGGTATCAGGAGTCCATGGAGTGCTGTAAGCACGACACTGCATATATAAACCTATTGTTTACATAAGATGGGGTGTACCTACAGCACACCCTGGGTGGGGATCTCTCTACCTGGGACTTGCGTCCCAGGCTATTATATGCCGTCCCTGCGGGACTTAAGAGATCAACGCTGACAAATCCGGAGCATGCAAGATGAGAGATTATTAGAAATTAAAAAAAGGCATCTCTTATACCTGCTTTGTGGAGGCTGGCATGTATCCATTTTTTTTGTTGAAGGGGATTTGTGATCCCCGCCTGTCTGGGTATGAGGATCTCCTGATCCGAAATATAAAAATCCAGATTCATATATATTTCAAAGCGGATCACCGATCCTCATACCCAGCAGGCGGGGATTGAAATTGAGTAAGGCCGATCTACGATTCCCCTTTGACGAACAAGATTACAACTTGTTTATCAATGGGGTATTGGTCGATAAAATATTCCAACCACGACTAACTACAAATCCGGCAGGTCAAAAAATGAAACCTTTACAAGATTAGAGAATAATGATCCTTACCCAGGGGCTCGTTTCACTCGGCCCTGGGCTATTGCTGAAACCCCGACGGGGTTTTCAAAACTTTACCCACTTTGTTTCGTTTGATTATAAAATGTAATTCTTTTTATGGACCGGATTATGTAAAATGGACACTCTTTCTGCTCTAAATATTTAATTTCTTTAATATATGGTATTTTAAAAGTTATTGTCTATTTTTGTGTATCTAAGGTCGGAATGCTTAATATTTTAAATCTAATTTTTTGTACTATGAGAACGAATAGAAGAAATTTTCTCAAAACGTTGGGGGGAATTGCGGTCTTTTCAATTGTACCGCGGCACGTCTTGGGAAATGGTTTTATTGCGCCAAGCGATCAGTTAACAAAAGGCATTATTGGAACCGGATCCATGGGGAGAGGACATGTGGATTATGCCGGAACCCGTCTGGTTGCAGTCTGTGATGTGGATAAAAAACATCTGGAGTTAGGGAAGCAATTAGTAAAGGGGAATATCGCGGCTTACCATGATTTCCGTGATCTGATCCTGGATCCGAATGTGGACATTGTCCATATTGCAACTCCACCACACTGGCATGGGATTATGTCGGTGGAAGCGGCTAAAGCCGGTAAAGATATCTGGTGTGAAAAACCAATGACCCGCACGATCGGGGAAGGAAAGAGAGTGATGGAAGCCGTACAACAATACGGACGTATGTTCCGTTTGAATACCTGGTTCCGTTTTGCGGATCCTTTTTACGGGTTGGGCACCCCTGTCAAGCCTTTGAAGAAATTAGTTCAAAGTGGTCTGTTAGGATGGCCGTTGAAAGTAACCATCAGTAAACATACCGGTTTTGACTGGAAGTTCTACTGGGTAGGAAAAGAAGATCTGGAACCTCAACCTGTACCGTCAGAACTGGATTATGATATGTGGTTAGGCCCGGCTCCTTACAAACCTTACAATGCCCACCGGGTACATGGAACATTCCGTGGTTACTGGGATTATGATGGTGGCGGTCTGGGAGACATGGGACAACACTATATTGACCCGGTACAGTATTTCTTAGGAAAAGACCATACCAGCCCTGTCAAAGTGGAAGTGGATGCTCCTCAACAGCACCCGGATGCGGTGGGTACCTGGCGTACGATCACTTATACCTATGAAGATGGTTGCCAGATCGTTTTGTGGGGTGGTGACTATGGGGATCCGGATACTCCTTACATTTCCGGACCCAATGGAAATGTATATAAGAATTTTGTTTGTGATATTCCTAACTGGGAAAAGAAACTGGCTGATTATCCGGAACCGGAACCTCAGGTGACAGATTTCATCGAATGTGTGAAAACACGCCAGCCGTTCGCTTTAAATGAAAAGTATGGATTCCGTTCCGCAACCATCGTCAATATGGGAGCGATCGCACTTCGTCTGAACCGTACCTTGCATTTTGACCCTGTAAAACTACAATTTATTAATGATGAGGCTGCCAACCGGTTGATCGACCAGCCGATGCGTGCGCCATGGAACATTTAAATGAATAGATAATTGATAATTATCGAAAACTAAAAGGAATATTACGTATGAAAAAAATATATTTATCGATTAGTACGTTGTTGCTGTGTGCGAGTCTGATCGCGCAAACTTCGGCAAACCGTACGACACAGACTGTGATTGCGGATGTGGTAGCACAAATGCCGGCGGAACAACAGGAAGCATATAATAAATTGATTGGTGACCTGAGTACAACTGGTGAAGAGGGTGTTCTTGCCCTTACCGCCATGTTGAATCCTCCGGGCACGGGTAGTAATGCCAAAGTGGAATATGCTTTGCGGGGACTATCCTACTATGTGATGGTCAAAGGGGAGGAAAGTGTCCGTTCGGCAGTAGCTCAGGGATATCTGAAAGCATTAGACCGTGCGACTGACCGGGAAGTGAAAGCTACTATCATCCGTGAATTACAGATTGTAGGGCAGGATGAAAGTGTTCCGGCGTTAGCCGCTCTTTTGGGGAATGATGAGCTAAGTGGTCCGGCTGCAAGGGCTTTGGTCAATATCAATACACCTGCCGCACAGAAAGCGCTGACGGATGCATTAAGTAGCCGGCAGGGGTCTGTCCAATCTCTGAATCATATTGTGCTGGCTATTGGTGAAGCTGATTTTACGATTCCTCCGGCTACAGAGGCCGCTTTGCAGGAACTATTGAACGCTCCGGATGAGCATACGCGTAAAGTTGCTTTCTATACATTGGGAAGAACCGGTACCCAAGCTTCTGTCAAAGTCCTGGCGGACGCTGCTGCCAAAGTGAATTATAAGGTAGAAAATACGGGAGCGAATGAAGCCTATATCGCTTTGTTGAAAAACTTATTGACTCAGGGCGAAGCGAAAGAGGCGGAGAAGGCTGCGAATGATCTGTTGAAGAAAGCAACGAAAGCAGAACAGACCGCTACCCGTATTGCGGCGCTGGAAATTTTGTTTGCAGCCAAACCGGAAGGAGCCGGAAAACTATTACTGACTGCTCTGAAAGATCCTTGTAAAGAATACCGGAATGGAGCCTTAAATTACGCATCCGGCTTTGCCGATAGAGGGCTATATGTAGAGTTGGTAAAAGTGATGGCAAAGGCGAAAAATGATGAGAAGGTAGATATTCTGAACTGGCTGGGACGGGAAAGTAAATGTCCTCAGAAGAATCCTGTGATCCGTGATCTGGAGATCCGTTTTGATCTGCCGGCGAAACAGGTACTACAGGACCAGTTAAAAAATAATGATTTGAATGTAAAACAGGCAGCCGCCTGGACCTTGGTAAAAATAGGAGATCCGTCTGCTATTCCTGTATTGACAGGTCTACTGAAAGAGCAGGATAAACAGGTTGTTTTATTAGGACAGGATGCCTTGGCTGCTTTTAAAGGAGATATTGCTCCGGTGGTAGCAAAAGCGATTCCTACATTACCCGAGGATGGAAAGATTGCGAGTCTGGAATTATTAGCGATGCGGAAAGCTTCTGCCCATCTGAATACAGTCCTGGAACAGATCCGTTCCGGATCTCCTGCTGTTCAGACAACGGCTTATAGGGCGTTGAAAGATGTGGTGACCGATAAGGATTTCGTACAGTTGGCCGGTATGCTGGAAACAGCAGAGGGAAATGCAGTCGCTCCTCTTCAGCAGGCAGTCATTTCTTCCGTGAGGGCCATGCCGGCTTCCGAACAGGTACATACGATTTCCCGCCGTATGTTACAGGCAGGGGAAAATAAAAAGCATCTCTATTATGTCGTGTTATCCGCGACTGGCGATAAAGAAGCGCTGGCAAGTATTATCCATGGTTTTGAAAATGGTTCAGGTGCAGCTAAAGATGCTGCTTTCGAAGGGTTGGTCAACTGGCGGGATATTCAGGCCGCGGATGTTTTATATGGAATTGCGTCCGGCCCGTCTTCCGGCGGTTATTTTGATAAAGCCCTGAATAAATATGTTCAGTTAGTCTCTGACCCTGCTTTTACAGGAGAAAACCGTTTGATCGGACTTCGTAAAGCCATGGAAATTGCTAAAACAGATGAACAAAGAAATCAGATCCTGAACCATATCGGAAGGACCGGAACCTTCCTGGGTATGATCTATGCCGGTAATTATCTGGATCAGAAAGGCACTCAGCAGTCCGCTGCTCATGCGGTCATGCGTATTGCGCTGGAAAATGAAGAATTTACCGGGAATAATGTAAAAGAACTTTTGAACAAAGTACTACAGGTTCTGGACAATCCGGATGCGGACTATCAGAGACAATCAATCCGGAAACGGCTGGCGGAAATGCCGGATGAAACAGGGTTTGTCTCTATCTTCAACGGAAAAGACCTGACCGGCTGGAAAGGATTGGTAGAAAATCCGCTCGTTCGTGCGAAGATGACCCCGGCCCAGTTGGCAAAAGCACAGGAAAAAGCGGATGAGCAGATGCGGAAAGACTGGAAAGTGGAAAATGGCTTACTGGTATTTGACGGAACCGGTTATGACAACCTGTGTACGGTCAAACCATATGGTGATATTGAAATGTATGTGGACTGGATGTTAGATCCTGCGGGTCCGGATGCGGATGCCGGTATTTATCTGCGGGGAACTCCCCAGGTGCAGATATGGGATACGGCCCGTACGAATGTAGGAGCGCAGGTCGGTTCCGGCGGCCTCTACAACAATCAGGTCTATGAAAGCAAACCATTAAAGGTGGCTGATAATAAGATGGGTGAGTGGAACAGTTTCTATATTAAAATGGTTGGTGACCGGGTAACGGTGAAACTGAACGGAGAATTAGTAACAGATGATATTATTCTGGAAAACTTCTGGGATCGTACCCAACCTATACCAGCCATCGAGCAGCTTGAACTACAGGCACATGGAAGCAAGGTGTATTACCGGGATATTTATGTGAAGGAGTTAGAGCGTCCGGAACCTTACCAACTAACCCCGGAAGAGCAAAAAGAGGGTTATAAGATCCTGTTTGACGGGACGAATATGTATGAGTGGACGGGTAACACAGTCGATTATACCATTGAAGACGGATGTATTTCGATGATCCCAAGTAAGAGCTTCGGGGGAAATCTGTATACCAAAAAAGAATACGGGAATTTTGTTTTCCGTTTTGAGTTCCAGTTGACTCCTGCGGCTAATAACGGATTAGGTATCCGTACTCCGATGGAAGGAGACGCAGCTTATGTAGGGATGGAACTCCAGATCCTGGATGATGATCATCCGGTCTATAAAGATCTGGAAATATACCAGTACCATGGTTCTGTATATGGTGTTATTCCTGCTAAGCGGGGATATCTGAAACCGGTGGGTGAATGGAATTATCAGGAAGTGGTTGCTGACGGTGATAATATTAAGATCACGCTGAATGGTCATGTAATCCTCGATGGAAATCTCCGGGATGCCGCCCAAAACGGAACGATGGATAAGAAAGAGCATCCGGGTCTGTTCAATAAAAAGGGTCACATCGCCTTTTTAGGTCATGGCTCCCCTGTGAAATTCCGGAATATCCGTATCAAAGAACTGAAATAACAGACTTCAGAAATAGAATAACGAAGGTGTCCGGAAAGGTTTTGGGCACCTTCTTTTTATTTCTGTCCTGTTCATGGGTACGGCCTTTAAACTTTCTTTCCCGGTTATATGTTTGTTGTTTGTCATTCCGGAAATGACCGGTAAATGAATAGATAGGGAAATATGGGATTTATTATTATTCTTGGATTGATTTTATTGAATGGTGTCTTATCCATGTCAGAAATAGCACTTGTTTCTGTCCGGAAAGTGAGATTAGAGACAGAGGCAAAAAAGGGGAATCATTCAGCACAGGCGGCATTAAACCTGATCCGGCAACCGGACCGGTTCCTCTCGGCTATTCAGATAGGGATTACCCTGATCGGTATATTGACGGGGTTATATTCCGGTGAAGCATTTGCAAATGATTTTGCCGGGGTAATAAATAAAATTCCTTTTCTTGCTCCTTATTCCTACCACATAGCCCGTATTCTTATTGTGGTGGTTGTTACTTACCTGACACTTGTTTTAGGGGAATTAGTCCCCAAGAAAATTGGATTGAATGCGTCCGGAAAGGTCTCTAAATTAGTTGCGACGCCTATGCTTTTCTTTTCGAAGATGCTTGCTCCTTTTATCTGGTTGTTGACTAAAAGTTCTTCCGGAGTCGTAAAATTACTGGGTATTCATCCCCATGCGGAAGCCCGGGTGACAGAGGAGGATATTAAAGCGATTGTCCGGGAGGGCTATCATACAGGTGAGGTGCAGGAAGTGGAGCAGGATATTGTGGAACGGGTCTTTAATTTAGGGGACCGGAAAGTGAACTCTATTATGACCCACCGGAGTGAGATTATCTGGCTGGATGTGATGGATAACGCGGAAAAAATAGAAGAAAAGGTGAAACATCATTTATATAATATGTATCCGGTCGGTTCCGGAAGACTGAGTAATTTAATAGGGGTTGTTTATCTGAAAGATCTGTTTGGGAAATTGGATCACCGGGGTTTTGAGTTAAAACCTTTTGTTCGGAGAATCAACTATATACCGGAGAATCTGAGTGTGTATGATGCGTTGGAGCAATTTAAAAGTGTAGGAGTTAACTATGGGATCATCGCGGATGAGTTCGGTGCGATCGAAGGATTGGTTACTTTAAAGGATATTATGGAAGCATTGATCGGACAGATGCCGGCTATCGGAGATGAACCGGAAATGATCGAACGGGAGGATGGCTCCTGGTTGGTAGACGGACAGCTCTCTTTTTATAGTTTCCTCGAACATTTTGATATGGAAGAAATCTATCCTCAATATGATTATAATACCCTCAGTGGGCTGATCCTTGAGAAGCTGGAACATATACCCGTTACGGGAGAACAACTTCAATGGCTTAATTTTCATCTGGAGATCATCGATATGGATGGCGCCCGGATAGATAAAGTGCTGGTGTATAAACCGGATGCTAAGTAATCCTTTACAGGCTACCCAGTTTTTTTATCACTTCCATTCTTCCGAAAAGGATCAGTATGTCTCCTTCTTCAATCACCAGATCAGCGTCCAGCCGGTCTACTACTTTATATGCTGTTTGCTTCAGTCCTAACAGGTTTCTGGATGTCTGGGGCCGTTCAATCCCAGCAAGGCGGACATCAAAATTTTCTTCAAACCGGATATGGGAGATCTTTTGCCCTACAAAAGTATGTGGAGCCACCATTTCATAGATGTGATGGGTGTCCGTAATCCGGTACCAATGTTTAAAAAGATCTCCTAACATGGATTGGGAGGCATAGATCGCCGCGTAATCTTCTTCCGGGGTCATGATCTCTTTCACACCGATGGCCCGGACCACTGTTTCATGGATAGGGGAGATGGAACGGACAATCAGTTTTTCCATATTCAGGTTTCTTAGTAAGGCAATTGTCTGGATAGAGTTTCCAAAATCTTTTCCGTAGGTAATAAAAATGGCATCCATTTCGTTCAAAGGTAACGTGTGCAGTGCTTCCCTGTCTGTTGTGTCCAGACAAACTGTTGCGGAAATACGTTGCTTTACGAGGTCTACCTGATGCATATCCTTATCGACCCCAATCACTTCATGTCCAATACGAACCAGATTTTCTGCGATAGCACGACCTAAATAGCCTAAACCTAATACTAAATATTTCATATCATTTCTTTTTACATTAATACGTTTTCTTTCGGATATAAATAGTTTTTCTTTTTGGAGGAGCTCCGGAAAGTCATGAAGAATGTCAGCAGACCAATCCTTCCGATCAACATGGTGATGATGATCACAATCTTACCTGCCATAGAAAGTTCAGGCGTTACCCCCATTGTCAGACCGACGGTGCTCAACGCAGACACACACTCAAATAAGAGGCTGAAATGGGATATATCTCCTTCCGTATAGGATAGAATACTGACTATGCAGGCTAACAACAGAAAGTAGATCACAATAATAGCAAACGCCCGTTTAATGGTCAGGGGAGATAGTTCTCTTTTATGCACTTCCACGTTCTCTTTTTCACGAATGATGCTACATGTGGTCATCACGGCCACGAAAACAGTTGTCACTTTCAGTCCGCCACCGGTAGACATTGGACCTGCCCCGATGATCATCAAGATCGCTGTTAATGTCAGGGTAGGGGCGGACAGGTCTATGGTATTGATCGAAGTGATCCCGGCTGTTCTTGGAGTGACAGCCCCCAGAAAAGCTTCTGCCAGTTTCCCTTTTAACGGAAGGTCTGCCAGTGTATGGTGATATTCAAAAAACAGATAAAACAAAAATCCGGTCGTTAGCAGGAAGAGGGTGGAGAGCATGACAATATAGGTATGCAGATTAATAATATGAGGCACATGGATGAATTGTTGCTGAAGTCCTGCTAACACCCGGATCCTGTTTGCAAGCAGGTGCCGGGCTAACCGGAGATAGTTGAAAACGATTGGAAACCCGATCCCCCCGATGATGATCAGGAAAGCAATCCCTATATGTAAACCATATTTATTCACTAAAAGTGGATTAGTGAAGCCTCCGGGTAAAGTAGAAAGGCCGGAACAACAAAATGCGGCAATGGAATGAAACGCGGCAAAAAAGATCTTATCCCCTAACGTCCCGGGAAGGGAGTATTCCATTTCTTTATAAATTAAGTAACCCCCCGATCCCTTCAATGAATAAAGTAACAGCCAATATATTCAGGATCACCCGGAAAAGCCCTCCGGTACGCTCTTCGTATAACATATCTTTTAAGATCAGTTTACTGTTGTAAGAAGAGTTTCTCATGAAAGAAAGGGCTATGAAACTGGTGAAAGTCATTACTCCGATCCCTCCGACCTGTGATAAGATCATGATAATGGTGTGCCCGGTACGGGTGAAAGTAGTGGCTACATCCACCGTGGTTAATCCGGTGATACAAACGGAAGTGGCAGAAGTGAACAGGGCATCGATATAACTAATCCTGTAAGTCGTGGCGTTGGGTAATAAGAGCAATCCCCAGCCGATCAGAATAAATAAAATAAAACTGAAAAGAAAGAGCAGGGAAGGTCTTATTCTTCTGTGAAGGATGGAAAATCCCAGCCGGGAGATATGGATAATACTTAACGTAACCAGCAGAAAAGTGGTCAGGAAGGAAGAAGAAAGAAAATCCAGATAGGGAAATAAATGGATGAACGTTTGCCTGAAGAAGAAGGTGGCGGATAAGATTAAGAAAACAAGAAGATAAATCGTGATATCCAGCAAGAATACCTTTTCTTTGATTACTTCTTTCAGATTTAGCAGGAGTCTACCGGTGAGACCAATAAAAAGAATAAACAAAATACCGGGTCTGAGTTCCCGGATCACTTCATCCACATGTCCGGACTGTTCAAATCCAAACTGATAGATCACGAGTAGGAGTGCTGTCAGGGAAGCGACCAGTATAATGGTTTCTACGACTGTAGACAAAAACTTTCTGATCTCTTCCCCATGGATTCTGAAAAAGAATAAAGTATGTTTTATATTCATACATTCATTTTTTACCTATAACAAAATGGGACTGTAAAATGATATCCGGGAGCAAAAAAAGAGGTTGAATATCCTTTTTACCGATGGATAAGTGTCTTTTGAAGATTTATTTTCACTCCTGTTTTTTTGTCTTTTTGTTATTGCAGACAGGGAGTTGCTTTAATATTGTCTTGTGTACAATAAAGTATCTGAATCTTACTGTAATTAGTAAGATAATAAAATGACAGATTATTAGTTTGTTATGCTGTGGTGAAAAAATAATTTTATTTTGTTATAAAAGAAAAAATACTATATTTGTATCGCACTTTAAATGATACCGTAAAAACCATGAATGAAAGAAAGGAGACTCTTTATCCGCACGTTTCAGTAGATTGTGTGTTATTAGGAGTTAACGACGACAAGTTATGTGTACTGCTCACCGAACGGAAGAATGCAGGTACGGACAAGATTGAATATAAGCTTCCGGGAAGCCTCATTTATGAAACAGAAGATCTGGATGACGCGGCTTACCGGGTGCTGAATGAAACAACAGGTCTGAAGCGTGTTGCCCTCAGGCAATTCCGGAGTTTTGGCTCCCCTTCACGTACGAAAAACAAAGAAGATGTGCAATGGTTGGAAAATGCTTCTAAAATGAAGATCGACCGTATTGTAACAGTTGCTTACTTAGCTTTATGTAAGATCCGGGGAAAAATGAAAACGGATGTAAATGATGACTCCGTCAAATGGGCTCCGATTGATGAAATGCCCCGTCTGCCCTTTGACCATAAAGAGATTGTGGAGGAAGCAGCCAGAGAGATCCGGAAGTGGATTGAGATAGAACCTTCTATTGTCTTTAATTATCTACCCCTGAAATTCACGGCCTATCAGTTACGCCGTACCTATGAGATCATTTATAATAAGGAGTTTGATGTACGGAACTTCCATAAGAAGATGAATTCCTTAGAATATGTGGTGGCCACCGATGAAATGGAAGTGGGTGTCGCTCACCGTTCAGCCCGGTATTATAAGTTTGACAAGGTCAAATATAATAAGCAACGTTCGAAAATCAATAAAACTAATCTCAATAAATTATGTATTTACTTGGATGTGATATAGGAAGTTCTTCCATCAAGGCTTCCATCGTAGATCAGGAAAGTGGCCTGACCGTAGGGGCTGATTTTTATCCGAAAGAAGAGGCCGCGATCTATGCCGTTCGGCCAGGATGGGCTGAACAGGATCCGGAAAACTGGTGGAATAATCTTAAAGTGGCTATACAGGGAGCCATGACCAAAGCCGGAATAGACGGACGGGAGATCAGTGCCATCGGTATCTCTTATCAAATGCACGGGTTAGTCGTGGTGGATAAGAAAAAGCAGGTGTTGAGACCTTCTATTATCTGGTGTGACAGCCGGGCGGTACCTTACGGAGACCGTGCCTTCCATGTGATCGGAGAAAAGGAATGTCTGTCCCATCTGCTGAACTCACCTGGTAATTTCACAGCTGCCAAACTTGCCTGGATCAAAGAAAATGAACCTCGTATATTTGAGAATATTGATAAAATCATGCTTCCCGGGGATTACATCGGGATGCGTCTGACCGGGGATATTGTGACCACTGTATCCGGCCTGTCCGAAGGGATTTTCTGGGACTTTAAGAAGAATGCCTTATCTGCGGAACTGATGAACTATTTCGGATTCAGCGACAGCCTGATCCCGGAAATACGTCCGGCTTTCGGTTTGCAGGGAGAACTGTTGGAATCTGTTGCTGCGGAGTTAGGGATGAAAAAAGGGACTCCGGTTACTTACCGTGCAGGGGATCAACCTAACAATGCCTTGTCACTAAACGTATTGAATCCGGGAGAGATCGCCGCGACCGGAGGAACATCCGGCGTGGTGTATGGTGTGAACGGAAAAGTAAGTTATGACCACCTGTCCCGGGTGAACACGTTTGCCCATGTCAACCATTCGGAAGAGCAAACCCGTCTGGGAGTACTCCTATGTATTAACGGAGTAGGTATTCTTAACTCCTGGGTGAAAAGGAATGTGGCACCGGAGGGGATCAGTTATAATGAGCTGAATGAGCTGGCCATGAAAGCACCGATCGGATCTGCCGGGCTTTCTATTCTGCCTTTTGGAAATGGGGTGGAACGAATGTTACAAAACAAACCGGCCGACTGTTCAATCCACGGTCTGAATTTTAATATCCATGATAAAAGCCATGTGGCGCGTGCCGCCCAGGAAGGAATTGTATTCTCTTTCAAATATGGTATGGATATCATGAATGAAATGGGCATGAATATAAATGTGATCCGTACCGGATATGCCAATATGTTCCTGAGCCCTATCTTCCGGGAAGCACTGGCCGGAGTGACAGGGGCTGTGATTGAACTATATGATACGAACGGAGCAGATGGAGCGGCCAAAGGGGCTGGCATAGGTGCCGGAATCTATCACTCTCCGGAAGAAGCGTTCAGCTCTCTTAAAAAAATCGATGTCGTAGAGCCGGATGGATTCAAAGCAAATGACTATTGCGGTGCTTTCGAAGTCTGGAAAGAGCGTCTGGAGAAAGAAATCAATTAGAAAAAGTAGTTAAGTAGTAAAAGAAGAGATAAATTCTTACACTTTGACTCCGGATGAGCGAAGCGAGTGATCACTCCCTGACTACTTAATTAAAAAATATTCACAATTTTATAATACTAGAAAACATGAGTTACTACAAAGGTGAAAAAGAATTTTTCCCAGGTATCGGAAAAATCCAGTTTGAAGGACGCGAGTCAAAAAATCCGTTAGCATTCCACTATTATGACGAAAACAAAGTGGTAATGGGTAAAACACTAAAAGACCATTTACGTTTTGCCATGGCTTACTGGCATACTTTGTGTGCGGAAGGTGGTGATCCATTTGGAGGAGGAACCAAAACATTCCCCTGGAATGCTTCTGCAGATGCGGTAACCAGAGCAAAATACAAAATGGATGCTGCTTTTGAATTTCTGACCAAATGTAATATTCCTTACTATTGTTTCCACGATGTGGATTTAGTAGATGAAGCTCCGACGATGTTAGAGTTTGAAAAACGTCTGGGAACCATGGTGGACTATGCAAAGCAATTGCAACAGGAGACCGGAAAGAAATTACTTTGGGGAACAGCGAATGTCTTTGGGCATGAAAGATACATGAATGGCGCGGCAACCAATCCTGATTTCCAGGCGGTAGCGTATGCCGGTACACAAATTAAGAATGCGATTGATGCGACCATTGCTTTAGGTGGTGAAAATTATGTGTTCTGGGGTGGCCGTGAAGGGTATATGACCTTGTTGAATACCAACATGAAACGGGAAAAAGAGCATCTGGCTATGATGTTAACGATGGCACGGGATTATGCCCGTAAAAATGGTTTTAAAGGTACCTTCCTGATCGAACCGAAACCAATGGAACCGACTAAACATCAATATGATGTGGATTCTGAAACTGTGATCGGATTCCTCCGTCATTATGGTCTGGATAAAGATTTTGCCCTGAATATCGAAGTAAACCACGCTACTCTGGCAGGTCACACATTTGAACATGAATTGCAGGCTGCGGTAGATGCAGGTATGTTGTGCAGTATTGATGCAAACCGGGGTGATTACCAGAATGGATGGGATACAGACCAGTTCCCTATTGACATTTACGAGTTGACACAAGCCTGGTTAGTAATTCTGGAAGGAGGAGGTCTGACTACCGGAGGTACTAACTTCGATGCAAAAACCCGTCGTAACTCCACGGATATGGAAGATATCTTTATCGCACATATTTCAGGTATGGACGCTTTTGCTCGGGCACTGATCATAGCGGCTGATATTCTGGAAAATTCAGATTACAGAAAAATGCGTGCTGAACGTTATGCAAGCTTTGACGGTGGGGATGGTAAATCTTTTGAAGACGGCAAGCTGACACTGGAAGATCTGAGAACCATTGCTTTGCGTGATGGCGAACCCAGGCAGACCAGTGGTAAACAGGAACTGTATGAGACATTAATTAATATGTACATCTAAAAGAAATTGACAATGACAGGGATTGGCTGACGGATAAGGATAACAATTATGAGATTTTATAGGAGCCACTTAATGATATTCGTCACTCATCCCTGCTACATTGTCAGTTCTATTTTTCAACCATGAAAAATAACAATTATATTTTAGGTGTGACGTTGGTCGCTACCCTGGGAGGATTACTGTTTGGATATGATACCGCAGTGATTTCCGGAGCGGTAGAGTCTTTGCGTATATTCTTTATAGAACCACAGGGATTGCCTCTTGACCAGGCCAACGCATTAGAAGGCTTTGTCGTGAGTAGTGCACTGATCGGGTGTATCATAGGAGCCTCTTTTGCCGGTTGGGTAAGCCAACGCTATGGACGTAAACCCACTTTGATGGTAGCAGCCGTCCTGTTCCTTCTCTCAGCTATCGGATCCGCATGGCCTGAACTCTTTCTGGGATTACCCGGCAGCGGTGACCATACCTATGTAAACATCTTTGTTGCCTATCGTATATTAGGAGGGATAGGAGTCGGCCTGGCTTCTATGGTTTCTCCCATGTATATTGCTGAAATGGCTCCGGCAGATCGCCGGGGTAATCTGGTTTCATGGAATCAGTTTGCTGTTATTTTTGGTATGCTGGTGGTCTACTTTGTGAATTACGCCATTGCTTTACAAGGAGATTCCCTGTGGTTACACATGATTGGATGGCGTTATATGTTTGCTTCGGAAATTATTCCGGCACTTCTGTTCTTTACTTTCCTTTTCTTAGTTCCTGAAACCCCTCGTTACTTAGTTATGCGTGGTAAGACAGAAAAAGCAAACGGGATTCTTCAGAAATTAGTAGGAGAAAAAGAAGCCTTGACCGAGCTTTCTGCCATTCAGGATAGTTTCAGGGAAAAAACACCTTCCATGCGTCCCTATTTTACTTTTATGGGTGTCTGGCTGGCTTTGTTTTTAGTGACCTATGGCCTGTTGGAGTTAGTGGGAAATACCAATGCACTCGAAATTGCCCTGATTGGTAGCTTTTTTGTTTCTTTGATATTACCTATGCGCTCTTTTGGTATTTTGATTATTATAGTGGGAGTATTGTTATCCGGATTCCAGCAATTTGTAGGGATCAATGTGGTATTATATTATGCACCGGAAATCTTTAAGACCATGGGAGCTGCTACAGATGCCGCCTTGTTACAACAAATTATTGTTGGAGCTGTAAATCTTTCATTTACTGTATTAGCCATTTTCACAGTAGATAAATTTGGCCGCCGCCCGTTAATGATCATTGGAGCACTGATCATGGCTGTTTCCATGATTATATTAGGTACCACTTTCTATACGCATTCTGTAGGAATGGGCTCGCTGATCTGTATGTTAGTCTATACAGCCGGATTTGCTATGTCCTGGGGACCTGTTTGCTGGGTACTGCTGGCCGAGATCTTCCCGAACTCGATTCGTTCAACGGTGATGAGTATTGCCGTGGCCGGACAGTGGATTGCCAATTTCTTAGTCTCCTGGACGTTCCCTATGTTAGATAAGAACCAGTATCTGACCGATACTTTCAACCATGGAGTTGCCTATTGGATCTATGGTTTGATGGGCCTGTTAGCTGCTTTCTTTATCTGGAAGTTTGTTCCGGAGACCAAAGGAAAGACATTAGAGCAAATGGAACAATACTGGAAAAAGTAAAATAGACGATATCTATTTGGAAAAAGCGGTCTCCCTAAGGAAAGGAGACCGCTTTTTTGTTATATACGTGTACTGCTGTCCATCTCTTACCGGTAATTCTTTCTATACAGAAAATCCGCTTGTTGCCGGATCTTATTCGATAACATTTCCGGGTAATCCGGGTGATCCCTGAAAAACTTCTCAACTTCTTCATACGCTGCTACTGATTGATGACCGGATAACAACGCTCTCACCCAGGCTGCCGGGAAAAAATATCCCCGGTTCGCTGCACTTCCTGTAGGATATCCAAAGCCGGACGTATATAATGGATCGCTTCCTGTTGACGAACAGGGTGATTCAGCCAGGAGAGAGCAGTGGCGGCCCAGGGTTCTATCCGGCGGTTCTCTGCAATCAGTAAAGCCTGGAACAGACTATCTCTTTGCACTTTATCTGCAGAGACTGCCGGAGAAATAAAGGCATACTCTTTTTGCCTGTCCGGATTGGTGATCCGTTGTTTTTGAGTCCGGACAATCTCTTCCGCCCTTTCCGGTAAATGGATGGATAAATGATAAGAGAGCTGGATAAAGTCATTTTCACTTAGCACACATTTTTCCGGTGCCTGCTCTTCTTTCCAGATCGTATATAACCGGTCCAATGCCTCTTTTGAATGGGCGGTACCGGCATACAACCGGAAGGTTAGTAGCCGGTGTTCCTCCACCGGATGGGAAGTAACCAACTCCCATAGTCTGTTTTCTAATAAAGGATAACTTCCGGGATGTAGACGTTCACAATTCCTGATATAGCCCAGCGCAGCCGGGAACAACAGGGTGTTTTTCTCCCGGGACAGGTAAGCAGACAGGTTTTCCATAAACCACTCCGGGGCAATCGTATGATGTAGGAGGTTTTCATATAGATTGATCAGGATGGTTCCTTTCAACACTTCATCTGTTGTTGTATTTAATTCTTCCATACAAACCGCTGTATCTTCCGGGCTCAGATGGAAAAATCCATAGCCTCTTCCGTCTGTGTTGGGGAGGAGACCTTTTATTTCTCCGTTTACGGGAAAAGGCTGCTCTTTTTCTTTTAAATCCACCGTGAACATTTCTTTTCCTTTTCCGTATAAACCTGGTAGGATAAAAGTTGTGGCCATACTAACCCCCTGTCAAAAGGATCTTCCTGCGTAATCATCCAGTGTCCATTTTCCTTTTTTACTTTCACTTCCGGCATCCCCTTTTCATAAATCCAGGCTTGGCTCCAGGTTTGCAGGTCTATAGGTGTATAGGAGTCCAGTATACGGATCAGTCCACTCCAGTCAGCATTTCCATAGGCATATTCATCCAGATATTCCTGTATCCCTTTTTTGAAATTTTCCTTACCAATCATCTGCACCAGCATTTCCATTACAACCGGGGATTTATTATAGATAATGTTTCCGTATACCAGGCCGGCATTTGCCAGATTATCCAGTTCCTGTTTGACGGAATTGCTACCGGATGTACGGTCTTCCGCATAGGTGCCGGGAATATATCCCTGTATAAAGTTCAGCCGGTGGTTCACATCCGGATAAAGCGGTTCCACGATCAGGGAAGCAAAGTAATTAGCAAAAACCTCTTTAGTCCAGACATCATCAAACCATTCCATCGTCACATAATCCCCAAACCACATATGAGCGGTTTCATGTGCGACTAATGCACTGCGGCCTAACCGTTCATCCAGGGTAGGAGACTCATTCAGGAACATTCTCCGGTCATTATATAAAGTTGCACCGGTATGTTCCATACCACCATATTGAAAACCCGGAAGGATGATCAGGTCATATTTAGCAAACGGATAAGGAATCTGCGTATATGCTTCCAGCCATTCCAATGCGTCAAACACTTCCGATGCGATCTCCGGACACTGGGCCACTTTTTTCGGATCTGTTTCCCGGTGATAAATCGTGATCTTCCGTTCCCCCCCCCTCTGATAGGTTTCTTCCGTGAATTCTCCGGCTACAAATGAAAACAGGTACGTACTTAACGGCTCTGTTTGCCGGAACCGGATGACGTTTCTGCCGGAGGAATGCCTTTCTTCCGTCATAACAGGACTGTTGGAGATGGCTTTCCAGGTTGCGGGAACTTCTAAAGATAACGTGTAAAGGGATTTCAGGTCCGGTTGGTCAAAACAGGGAAATAAGGTCCGGGCACGGTCCGGTACCAACAATGTATACATAAGTTCTTCTCTTCTGTTCAGAGACTGGTCCGAAGGGATAAAAGAGATCTCTATGCTGTTTTCCCCGCGCTGTATATAATCCGCAGGGATAAACAGATGTTCACCGGTGGTTCCTGAAGAGAGTTCCCGGCCATTTACCTCACAAAAGAGAAGTTGATCTTCCGGACGGAAATCCAGTATGACCGGATGCGGATAAGCCATATCCAACCGGATCGTAACCTGGCCGTTTACCGGTTGGGTCCGTTGTTCCGGCAGGGAAAAGAATAGTTCGTACCTTATATGATGGTAATTCGTTTTCCGGAATTTTGCCAGTTCTCTGCTGACTCCGGGGGTTAAGAGAGGATCCTTTGTGCTTTCCATCCCCAAACAGGCAACGGAAAAGAGATATCCTACTATAAGAAGAAAGGATCTGTATCGTATTTTCTTTATCATAAAGCAGCTATCTGTTTTTGTTTAGGTGCTGTTCAGAAGCGGAACAGGAGATAAAGATAGAAAGTCTCTCTGTTTTTATTCTGTTTTATAAACGTGAATATTTCTGTGAAGGAGTGAATCTGTGTTAAAACCGGCCGGTAAAATCCTGTTTGGTTTTAGTTAATCCCGCATCAATACAGGGTTTCTTTAATAAATTAACTGAAAGAATATTTTCCTGTCCGGCTATAAGGTTAACAAAAGTGTAAAAAATACCTCTAAGGTTATTATATATTAAATCCTTTTATTTAACACCCTTCTTCCGGCAGCAAAACTTTTGCTCGCAGGGGTATGTTACCCCAAACATAAAAGGAGATGAATATATGCTGTATTTACAAGAACATGTGTCTTGTCGTAATTATGAGCAAGGTGATAGACCAAGCATCGAATACTACAGAGCTGCCAAAGGGGAAACCTGGAAAACCCGTTTAAATGATAATAAGATTGTTTTTATGATGAAAGGCGGAGGAAGAGTAGCATTTGACCAGTATGACGACAGGATTTCAAAAGGAATGATGATTTTATTGCCGGGAGGATGTGATTGTAGAGCACTGGCAGAGGAAGATACGGAATTTATGGTTTGCCGGTTGAAGAATAACCTGCAATTGTGTGAGCATTTTTCGTTAGAAAAGTTATATAACGTATCCGTAGAAATAGAGGATAAATACCGGCCTCTTGCTATCAATACTCCGATGGAGGCCTATGTAAATAGTCTGAAAGAATATATTACAGACAACGTACGATGCCTCTATTTTTTTGACATCAAAATCCGGGAACTCTTTTTCCTGCTACGGAATTATTATACGAAAGAAGAATTAAAGTGTTTCTTTTATCCGCTGTTGAGCCATGATTTCTCTTTTTCTGATTTTGTCCTGAAGAATCATCACAAAGTGAAAAATGTAAAGGAGTTTGCGGATCTGGCCAATTATAGCATATCCGGGTTTGAAAAACGTTTCAAAAGAGTTTTTAATGTATCAGCCTATAAATGGATGAAAGAACAGAAAGCCAAAACCATCCTGCATGAAATTCACCATACCCGTAAAACATTTAAAGAGATCGGATGGGACTATGGTTTCTCTTCACCGGCTCAGTTCAATGACTTTTGCAGAAGCAATTTCGGAGCTCCTCCGGGGCAGATCCGTAGAGAAATGATGACTGAAAATCCGGTTTCCGGCAAATAGGTCGCAATTCAGTATAAGCAGGCTGTTTTTCGTAACGTTAGTTCATTTTCAGCAAGTTATATTTGCACTGTACCTTTTATTATGAGAGATGCGATATTCAAAAGGCGCCGATTGTAAATCGATTAATAAAAGGGATCTATATATACCTTAAGAGTTTCCGGAGAAATCCGGAACTCTTAAGTCCTATATTCCCCGACTCACCAATGATTAGAAAAATATTAAGGTTGCCCCTGTCTGGACGATGGGGTAATAAAATTTAGTAGATTAATAATAAAAAATAGAACTGATTATGAAAAGTAAATTTATGTATTTATTTACAACAGCCTGTATAGCGACAGCTTTTACGGCCTGTAATGATGATGACGGAAACGAGATAATAGATCAACCTGGTGGTAATGTCACGGAAAGAGTGGCTGATACGCCGGTACAGTTACAAATTAAACAGATGGCCAACACCTATGCTTCCACTTCCGACGCGGCAGCAACTCCGGAAGAAAGTAAGGTAGGTGCCACATTAGATATTTTCGTCTTCGATGATTCAGGTATCTATGAAACCTATGTGAACAAGAACCTGACTGCTTCCGGTCCTGATACCTATCTGACGGATACATTTATGTTATCCACAGGTAGTAAGTACTTCTATGCATTTACCAATGTTCCGGGTAATCAATTTTTAATGCCTTCTTCAGGGAGTACCCGGCAGGCGTTTGAATTAAATCCGATTCAGGTGACTTCGGTAGCGGATCTGGCTACGGATAATCAATTTTATATTGGTACGCTGGTTGCTTCACAAACCGCAGTGACCGGTACGGCTACGGATGATCCGCAGACGATCAGTCTGGAAGTAGGACGTCTGGCTTCAAAAGTGATGTTGTCCGAATCTCCTGCGACTCCGAATATCAGTGGAAATCTGAAAGGTGTCATGTCTGCACCGGAATACCGTTTGGTCAATATTCCGAATCAATTATATACGGTAGGACAATGGGACCGTGCATTCAAACAACCAGGGAGCCAGGTCCGGACTCCTTTCTATACATTATCGAGTTTTTCCGGTTATTTCTTTGCTAATCCTACGGATTGGTCAGGTAGTAAAGGGCGAGGTGAAGTTTTTTATGCAATTGAAAATACGAATCAGGAACCTTTGAGAGGACAGGCAACCGCTGCTCAGATTAAATATATATATACTCCGGATGCTACGGAAATTTATGACAAAGATAATCTTCGTCAGAATGGAACACTATCCGGTACTGATTTCTGGATAGCAGAGTTTGAAAATGGAAACCGTTTGATCTATAACGGCGATATTTCAGGTGTAGCACACCCGGATTATGGTATACCTAAAAGTGTAACCAAATATACGGATGGTGAATGTTTCTATACCGTGTATCTTGCAGATAACACAGAAGCAACTCCAAGCCTGAAATATGCAGTGATCCGTAACCATTATTATGAACTGAAAGTAAATAATATTTACCGTTTAGGTAACAACACAGATGATATTACCGATCCGGTTGATCCAGTAGAAAAAGTGGTCGAAATCGAGGTGGAAATTGAAGTGTTGCCCTGGTTCTATATTCCACAGGAAGTTGATTTATAATACATAAACTTTTTATGATTTTCAAATCCAGTGGCTGCCGGACTGTAATTTACAGCTCCGGCAGTTAACTTTTTTCCCCGGTAAGTGTTATAAAAGAGATAATATTCAGATACTGAATACATAACCAAAAATTAATTATGAAGAAGATAGAATATATACTCTTATTATTTGCATGGATCATCTCTTTTTCCGGGTGTGTGAAGGAAAATCTGGATGATTGTCCTCCCATTGCCGAGCCGGGAATGGAAGAAAAAGATGAACGTTATTTATACTTTAGGCTTAGAAACAGTGCTTCAACTTTTGAGCGGGAAGTAGAGAATCTGACTTTGTTTGCCTATGATGGAAATAATCAGTATGTAAAAGATACCATCTTATCCCGAAGTGAACTCCAGGCAAGTAATTACCGGTTTAATATGACAGACTGAAAAACTGTAGGAGAGGAGTTTCATCACATGGTTGCCGTAATGAATTTGTCGGATAATTATCTGATCGAAAATGAACATTCTAAACTTGAATTCAGAAAATCGGTAGTCACTACCAGACCGGATACGGTGGATTATCAGTTGGATAATGTTTATTTAGGAGAAATTGAATTTAAGATTCCGGTTAAAGCTATACTCTATGATACACTTGAGTTAGTACATAATATAAATCATGTACTGCTGGAAATTGAATTTCAGGATGGATGCGAGATGGCGGCCAATTCATCTATCGTACCTTTTCTCAGAGGGACGAATGGAACCTATAATGCTTTTAATGAATGTGTAGGACAAAACAGGATTGTATATGAACCTTATGCCTGTCTCAGTGCGACACTACCGGTATTAAGATATAATTTACTACATTGAAAATGTATATAGGAGATGATTTGGATATTGTCATACAACAGTATGAAGAGGGAAAGCTGGAGTCTGTACGGGAGGTAACCTTGCGGTTAACAGAGTATCTGTCACAACTGGTAGACAGTAGCGGTAAATATTTGTATGCAACAGATGAAGATCTTGAAGTAGCGGCGATCTCAGCAGACGATCCGTATGTGATCCGGGTGGTGTTGGATTGTGATTTTGCTATTGCAGAGATAAGAGTAAATAATTGGTTTGTGATCGGTCCGGGAGTGGATCTCTGATTAGTCTCCCTAATGAAATAAAAAAGGGAAATCCTATTCACAGGATTTCCCTTTTTTATTTCATGGATAGACCATTTATTGATGTGCACCCAGTTGTTCCCTTATGACTGTTTCAGCAATCCAGGTAATTACATTATTCAACAAAATATCCGGAGTTCTCGCCGGGTTGATGATTCCGTTTCCGGAGAACGGACTGGTCTGATCATTATATTGAGATTCCGCCGGGAACAGATAAGGATCCCCTATATAGATCACCCGTTGATTGAGATCTATCTAAAGCGCTTAACCCGGCCTGTCTGGGTATGAGGATCTCCAGATCCAACATATAAAAATCCTGATTCATATATATTTTAAAGCGGATCACAAATCCCTTTCGAAGCTTAGTGTTTTTTCGGTTCACGTGTGTGATCCCATCGGCTCACACGTGAGAACCCATGGGATCACGTGCGTGAACCGATGGGATCACACGTGAGAGACGAAGTCTTTATGCCTACCAAATAGAAAAAGTGTCTTTACCTTATCATAAAAATAACGAGGGGTGATCGAATGCTTTATTTCATGTCGGTCACCCATCGTTATGCTGTTCCAAATGAACCGCGGATTAATTGCCTGCCGCCAGCTTTTCGCCGATTACTGTTTCAGCGATCCAGGTCAGCACATTGTTTAACAGAATATCCGGAGTTCTTGCCGGGTTGATGATTCCATCACCGGAAAACAGGCTGGTCTGGTCATCATATTGTGAATCTGCCGGGAATAAATAAGGATCTCCCAGATAGATCACCCGCTGGTCTATATCTACTCCGAAAATGATCTCATTTTCATTATTACTGTTCACCAGGATAGGAGAAACAGTGGAATTTCCCCCCCCTGTGTCCTGTTTAAGGAATAAATATCTGTTACGGTCGTGATCAGAGCACTTAAACCACTGTTCGGATCTATGGCCCCGAAAGGACCGTTAGAGACAAAAGAAGGAACCTGCGGAGATAAAAGGTGTTTGGGACTGCTGCCTGAAAGTCCTCCACGGGTTTTACCTAATGCGTTGATCAGGTTTACTTCATGCAAATAGGCTATCAATACCCGGTTCGGACTTTTTTCCAGCCATTCGACTAATATCTGAGCCTGTGCAGCCGTACAGTTGTATTGAGGAGAGATCAGGATTCCATCAAACAGTTCTGCCATTTGTGCAGTCAGGTTTGTACTGGTAGGTAAAGCCGACATGGAAAAACCGCCAAATGCGATCTTTCCGTCTTTCCCATAATAATCTTCATTTTTCATAAAATTCCTCAGTACGCGGGAAATCGCATCGTCATCCTGGCTCCCCTGTGACAGCAGATCATCTCCCAGGTTGCCAATTAATCCGATAAAGCTGAACATACTGACATATTTCCCTTCATGCAGGTTTCTGGCTAATTGAGTGATTTTGATCCGGAACGTAAGCCCACCGGCTGAAATCATAAAATATTCATGCCGTTCGGTTGCTCCACTACCGGAGTTTTCTGCGATAGCCGTGATGAACAGATGATCCCCATTATTCTCAACCCGGAAATATTCACTGGTAACAGATCCTTCGTTAATCCCTACCGGACTGCCCTGTAAAGTTCCGTCTGCTTTTACCCACTGGATCGTATAATTATCATAAGTGGTATTAATTGTTATGGTTTGGGTGGCTCCGATATAGTAAGCCACGGTGGCGTCGTGGGGAGACATAGACAAATACTTATCTCCTCCGGGACCATAAATGATTTTCGTGTCATCATCGATTTCCCATTCATACACCTCCGCTGTAATATATAAAGAAGTGGCCTCTTCCGGTTCTTTGGTTCCTTCCTGGGTAATGTCAGTGATGTTGATCTGGTAGGTATGGTTTCGCAGAACCTGGCCTATATGACCACCCTGCCCATCCTGGAAATCGACCCGGTAGTAAGACACTGTTGTGTTGGCCGGATTATCTCCGAGATAAATACCTCCGATAATTACACAGGTAGCCTCTTCGGATTGTTGAACAGGATCTGTGTAAGCCACTGATTCCGGAAGGTAGATCCCGGAAAGGGTATAAACAGGCGACGTGTTGTTTCCGGTAGCTATCCTGTCCGTCGTGATCGTATTGGCAGAGCCGGCAGGGATACTGGGAACAGTTACTTTGACATTGGTTTTATCGTAATCCGAAGGAATCACCTGGATGGATGATTGGGCCCGATGTACTTCCATACTTTTTAGCAGGAACCGTTCATCCCAGTCAAAACCCGGATTTTCTTTCAGATTAACTCCTACGGTAGCCATCGAACGTAACATCCGGACCGGGATCGTGATCTCTTCTCCGGAGCTGAGTCCCTGTGTCCGGGTGGCTTCTCCAAACATTGGAATATACTCCGGACCGGATTCGGTGTAGGAAGAGACGATTCGTTGGATGATATCCTCTTCTTTTTCTCCCGCTGCCAGACCGGGTAGATCTGTATTGGCAAGCAGGTAGAACCGGATATTCCCGCTGGTGGGCTCCATGGTGGATGAATAGATATTACTTCCTTTATCCGTAATCTCCACTTCATGACTGTATTCATAATCCCCACTATTCTCAGTCAGGACCAATACTCTTAGTTGATTGATCACTCCTTCGGTAGCCGCACTGGCCCGGGTAGTCATGGCACTAACATTCAGTGTGAAGTTCACCCGTGATTTCCCTTCCGGTACAGGTGTGGTACCCGGGTCTGTCCTGTCCGAATCCGAACAGGAGAAAAGTGCTGTCAGTAAAAGAGAAAAAGTGATCAGCGTTATATATTTGAATTGTATGTTGTTCATAAGATATATCCTCTTATTAATTGAAAAATAAATATACTTTCTCTCTGTGTTTTAAGCATCCGGTGCCAGTTTTTCCCCGATTACCGTATCCGCCATCCAGGAGATCAGATTTCCCATCAGGATATCAAAAGCTTTATTCACATTCCCATTTCCGGTTAAGAGACCGGACGTTTTAAACCAGGTGGTGTTGGCATAATAAATGATCCGTTTATCCAGGTCCACACTCATCACCATCTGATCCGTATTCCCGTTAATGACGAGGATCGGGGTTAAATGAGGATTGGCTGTGCGGCTGATGTAGTAACTGGTTCCTACCGCATTGATCGTAGTTCCTGTTGTCAATTCTCCGAAAGGACCTTTTCGTATGAAAGAAGGGATATCTGAAGCAATGGCATATTGACTGCTATTGGAAAATTTAGGTGATCCCCATTCAAATTCACAATTTACTCCCAGTGAAGTTTCCATATAAGGATTATCAAACACAGTCATTAATATGCGCTGCGGAGAAAACCGTAACCATTCACTCAGGTTCTTAAACATCTCTGTTGAATAGGCTTCATAGCTGGGATAGGCATTATTGGGATTGACCCAGGCTGTTCCCTCCTGAATAAGGATAATATCGAATAAGTCTGCCAGACGGGTGGTCATAGGAGATGCGGAACTATATAAACCGGCTATTTTGAATCCTCCGAATGCTAATTTCCCTCCCGGACCAAAAAGAGAGGTGTTTTTGATAAAATCTTTGAGTGGTTGCATAGTCGTTGGATAGGTGGCAATAGACATGATTTCATCTCCCAGGTCCGCATTTAAATCACAATAACTGAAAATCACAATGTTTTCTTTGTCATAGGTTACATGGGTTTTCTGGATAATCGTGATCACTAACTGGATCGTATTCAAGGTGATCATCGCTTTTTCCCTGCGTTCTGTTCCTGTCAGGTTATTCTCCAGTGCTGTTACGGTAATGGAAGACCCGTCCGCTGCTATGGATAAGGAAAAATGAGTCCCTTCTACCGCAGCACCACCCCAGGTCATCGTTGCTTTCCCGGAGACAACCTGATGATTATCATCCACCCATTGAATGAAATAGGGATCCGGATCGCTCTCTACAGTGATCGTTTGAGTAGCCTCTTCGTAATAATTGACATAAATACTACTGGTCTCTACCGCTAAATAGGAACCGTCCGGCCCATGAATCTCCCCACTGTCTTCATCATCTAAAATAATGATATTGGTTCCCATGTTTTTACCGGGTTTACTACCTGCTTCTTCTACCGAACTTTCTCCCGGGCCACTTACATCTGCAATCGAAACCATATACTTATGATTCCTTAGTAATTGTCCGAATTGATCATTCGCAGAGGTTTTGAAATCAACCCGGTAGTAGGTAACTTCCGTGTTACCGGGATCATCCCCTATATAGATCCCTCCGATGATCAGGCTCGTAGCCTGTGAAGTTTGTTCACTTTCGTGGATGATCATCTCGGATTCAGGAAGATACAGACCCGCTAAAGTTGTGGCATCGTTCTCATTTGTAACAGCCGAAGTGGTCAGGGTAGTACTGCCGGCCGGGACACTGGGAGAACTGACCACTTTATTCCCTGCCGGATTCTCCGTATAGGCATCCGGTATCACCTGAATAAGTGAATTGGCCCGGACAGCCTGTATATTTTTCAGTTTAAATTTACTGGTGGCTTCATTAGCTACAGATACATCCACCGTGGCTAATGCACGCAGCATATAAACCGTCCGGCTTTCATTTCCGCCGGAAGCCAACTGGTTAAAGGAGGCTTCTCCATACATGGGGAGATATTCCGGACCCGCGGCTGGAAAGGGAACCGTAAGTAAAGAGATCATCTCTTCGTAAGAATCTCCGGCCGTAATAGCTGAAATATCCGTTACGTTCCCTATTAAACAGGTCTTTACTTTGGAATCTGTAGCCTGCAAACTGGCTTCAAAGGTATTATTCCCTAACGAAGTAGCTGTTACAGGATATTTATATAAATATGTACCGGGTGTACTACTTTCTTCAAAGACCAGGATCATTAACTGGTTGATTGTTTTTTCCGTAGCCACTGTAGCCCTGCTTTCCACCTGTGCCGCCTTTACCT
>Ga0192244_10074_pt1 | contig 41702 bp, 39 predicted proteins | sample Koala_Koa27_L3_FD_131234 | JGI IMG/M metagenome (GOLD analysis project Ga0192244, IMG submission 131234) | Enriched cells from koala feces incubated with labeled cellulose particles, San Francisco Zoo, California, United States - Koala_Koa2-7_L3 ... | reverse complement strand
AAACATTCTGGCACACCTCTTCGCATCTGCTTGCAGAGGCTCTGGAAGAGTTATACCCGGGAATCAAGTTCGGTATAGGTCCGAGCATCGACAACGGATTTTACTACGACGTAGATTCGCCAGTGCCTATTCTCGAGACCGATCTCCCTAAGATAGAAGCGAAAATGACGGAATTGGCACGCACCAAATCCGGACTCGTTCGCAGGGAAGTGTCAAAGGACGAAGCGATGAAAACGTACACCGATAAAGGCGACCAGTATAAAACCGAACTTATCGGAGACCTCGAAGACGGAACTATCACGTTCTATTCGAACGGAAATTTTACCGATCTCTGCCGCGGACCGCACCTTCCGAACGTAGGTTATATCAAGGCGATCAAACTTACTTCGATAGCCGGAGCCTACTGGAGGGGCAATAAGAAGAATAAGATGCTTACCCGTATCTACGGCATCACGTTCCCTAAAAAATCCATGCTTGACGAATATCTTGTCATGGTGGAAGAGGCGAAAAAACGCGACCACCGCAAGATCGGCAAGGAACTGGAGCTGTTCATGTTCTCTAACAGGGTTGGACAGGGACTTTCTCTGTGGCTGCCTAAAGGTGCTGCTCTGAGGGAAAGACTCGAAAACTTCCTTCGCAATGTACAAAAACAATACGGATACCTTCAGGTTATAACCCCGCATATCGGTTCGAAAGAACTATATGTAACTTCCGGACACTACGCGAAGTACGGTAAAGATTCGTTTCAGCCTATTCGTACTCCGGATGAGAACGAAGAATTTCTGCTGAAACCTATGAACTGTCCGCACCACTGTGAAATATATCGCGCCAAACCCCGTTCTTATAAGGAACTACCTGTAAGACTGGCCGAATTCGGAACTGTCTACCGCTACGAACAAAGCGGCGAACTTCACGGTCTTACACGCGTGCGTGGATTTACCCAGGACGATGCACATATCTTCTGCCGTCCGGATCAGCTTAAGGACGAATTCAAAAAGGTTATAGATATCGTGCTGTATATCTTTAAAACCCTTAGTTTCGAGAATTTTACCGCACAGATATCTTTGAGAGATCCTGAAAATACTGAAAAATATATAGGCTCCGACGAGAACTGGGAAAAAGCGGAGAACGCTATTATCGAAGCTACACAGGAGAAAGGGCTTAACACCACTGTGGAATACGGTGAGGCCGCGTTCTACGGACCGAAACTCGACTTCATGGTAAAAGACGCTCTGGGACGTAAATGGCAGCTGGGAACGATTCAGGTTGATTACAACCTGCCTGAGCGTTTCGATCTCTCATACACCGGAGCTGATGATAAACCTCATCGCCCGATAATGATACACCGTGCCCCGTTCGGTTCAATGGAGCGTTTTGTCGCGGTGCTTCTCGAGCATACTGCCGGTAAACTTCCTTTATGGCTGTCGCCTGAACAGGCTATTATACTTCCTATCAGCGAAAAATATAATGAATTCGCAGAGGAAGTGGCAAAAAAATTGAATGAAGCTGATGTCAGGTCTCAGGTCGATGATAGAAACGAAAAAATAGGTCGTAAGATCCGCGATAACGAACTTAAACGTATTCCGTTCCTGTTGATCGTGGGTGAAAAGGAGCAGGCTGAAGATAAAGTTTCTGTCAGAATTCAGGGCGAAGGCGATCAGGGAGCTATGACAGTAGAAAAATTTATCTCTTTTGTGAAAGGAAAAGTTGCAAAAGAAGTTGAATAAGAAAAAAAAATTTCCATATTTGTATTCAGTATTAACTAATTAAGGAGGACAAAGTTATAAACACGTTCAAACCAAGACCGAAACCGGGTTATGGAAGAAGGCCCGTTGAGAAAGAAGCGGCACACCGCATTAATGAGAAAATAACTGCCAGCCAGGTGCGTCTGGTAGGGGATAATGTCGAAGAATCTAAAGTAGTATCCGTTCAGGAGGCTATACGTATGGCGGATGAAAAGGGGCTCGATCTCATTGAAATATCGCCTAAAGCAGACCCGCCGGTTTGCCGGATAGGAGATTACCAGAAATTCTTTTATCAGCAGAAGAAGAAAGCGAAAGAAATCAAGGCAAAAGCCGTTAAGGTAGTTGTCAAGGAGATTCGTTTCGGTCCTAATACCGATGACCATGATTATAATTTCAAACTAAAACATGCGGAAAATTTCCTCAAAGAAGGAGCTAAGGTCAAAGCCTACGTATTTTTTAGGGGAAGGGAAATCGTCTTTAAGGACCAGGGAGAGATCTTGCTGCTGAGATTCGCTACGGATCTCGAAGAACTTGCAAAGGTGGAACAGATGCCGCGGTTGGAAGGTAAGAGAATGATACTTATTCTGGCTTCCAAGCCAAAAAAATAATATAACGTTTTATACAGGGTTCATTTAGCAAATGAACCCTGTTTTTATATTTTTAGTTATATTTGTATCTGGTATCATTTTTACCGGTATTACGGTTCCAACTATTATAAATTATGAATGATAAAATTAGGGTAGGAATTACCCATGGAGATATCAACGGCATATGCTACGAGATAATTATAAAAACCTTTATGGACCAACGGATGTCGGATATTTGTACGCCGATAATCTATGGCTCGTCGAAAGTAGTGGATTATTATAAGAAAAATATCCCCGGCGCCGAATCATTGTCGTTCAATCTTATTAAAAATGCATCCGAGGCTAACAGCCGCAGGATAAATATCATAAACTGTATAGATGATAATATACGCGTCGAACCCGGTAAATCCGATATTATTGCCGGACAGGCAGAGGCGGCTTCATTAAATGCAGCGGTCAGGGATATCCGTGCCGGACTTATCGATGTATTGGTTACTGCTCCGATCAATAAGGCGAATATCCAGTGCGACGAATTCGATTTTACAGGACATACGGAATTCCTCGATGCTAATTTTCACGATACGGAATCGTTGATGATGATGGTCGGAGATACCATGAGAGTAGGCCTTGCCACGATCCATATCCCGTTATCGGAAGTGGCAACTAATATATCGTCGGAACTTATCCTGAAAAAACTCCGAGCCCTGAAAAGGTCTTTAGTCGCAGATTTCGGTATTCGCCAACCCAAAATTGCAGTTCTGAGCCTGAATCCCCATGCTGGAGACGATTGTCTTCTTGGCAGCGAGGAAAAAGAAATAATTACGCCTGCGATTATATCTGCGAACGACGAAGATATACTTGCGTTCGGTCCTTTCGCAGCGGACGGATTCTTCGGAGCCGGAGGGTTCAATAAATACGATGCAGTACTTGCGATGTACCACGATCAGGGGTTGGCTCCATTCAAGGCATTATGCCAGGAATCAGGAGTGAATTTTACCGCTGGGCTCTCGATCGTACGCACTTCTCCTGCACATGGAGTTGGCTATGATATCGCCGGAAAAAATATGGCTGATCCTTCGTCTTTCAGGGCTGCTATATATTCCGCTGTCGACATATGGCGGAACAGGAATATATATAAGGTGATAACCGCCAATCCTTTAAAGCATTATGCCGTTGAAGGCGGTGCCGACGTTTCTGTGAAAGATATTGAAACCGAAGAAGATAAACATTAAAATAAACCGAATAAATGAAGAAAATTAGGGCAGCCGTAGTGGGTTACGGCAATATCGGGAAATTCGTTATTGAAGCGATTGAAGCTGCACCGGATTTTGAATTAGCAGGAGTTGTGCGCCGTGAAGCCAGCAATGTTCCGGATGAATTAAAAAAATATACGGTTGTAGATTCTATATCTAAACTGGAAAATGTGCATGTCGCACTTTTGTGTACCCCTACCAGAAGTGTGGAAGAAAATGCTGCAAAATCCCTTGAACTGGGAATCAACACTGTCGATAGTTTCGATATTCACGGAGATATCGTGGGATTAAGAAGCCGTCTCGATCCTATAGCTAAAAAATATAACGCGGTATCGGTAATTTCCGCAGGTTGGGATCCGGGAAGCGATTCCGTTGTACGTGCGCTTCTTGAAGTTTGTGCGCCGAAAGGTGTGACTTATACCAACTTCGGTCCCGGGATGAGTATGGGGCATACGGTAGCTGTCAAGGCAGTAAAAGGCGTTAAGGCTGCGCTGTCAATGACTATTCCGACTGGAACAGGCATTCACAGACGTATGGTATATATCGAATTGGAAGAAGGATATAAATTCGAAGACGTTGCAGCAGCCATCAAGGCGGATGACTACTTCGTACACGATGAAACCCACGTTATTAAAGTAGACTTGGTGGACGATCTTCTCGACATGGGACACGGTGTAAATCTCGTCAGAAAAGGTGTGTCCGGATCTACACAGAACCAGCGCTTCGAATTTCACATGAGCATTAACAATCCTGCTCTTACGGCACAGATCATGGTGGGTTCGGCAAGGGCTTCTATGGTTCAAAATCCCGGTGCTTACACTATGATCGAAATTCCGTTGATAGATTATCTTTATGGGGAAAAAGAAGACCTAATCAAAAGACTGGTTTAAAATCCGGTTTTATATTCTAAAACGGCGCTCTTAAACGGCGCCGTTTTTTTGTGCGAAATTAGAATGTGTTTAAAATCATGGCTTTTAATGTTCCCTTATGAAATAAAAAATGTTTTTTAATTAAATTTGTGACTAAGCTATGCGTAATATCGGATAATACTAACTAAAAATAAAGCAAACTGATGAAAAAAACTTTGACGCTTTTATCTGTGGCGGCTCTTGTCGCGACCGGATGTTCGACAGGCGAAAGGAATGTAGAAGAGGCGAAGATGAATGATTCTAATACTCCGCTACATCTTTTGGTTCCTGACTATCAGGTTCCTTACGGAATCGTGTCGATTGATGAGATCAAAAAGGATCTCGACCGGATATTGGTATATCTCGAACGTGAAACTCCGACCAGGGTCATCGATAAAAATACAAAAGAAGTCATAACCGATTACTCCAAAATCGACAAAAATTCACAGGTGGACCGCGGTGATTTCCGTCTTACCAGCTATGAATGGGGGGTAACCTATGCAGCTATGCTCGCTGCCGGAGAAGCTACGGGAGACCAGCGTTATACGAATTATACTTACGACCGTTTCAAGTTCCTTGCGGAGGTCACGCCTAAATTTGCGGAAGCAGGAAATATGGACGGTGTACTCAGGTCTGTAATAAATCCTCGTGCATTGGATGATGCAGGCGCGGGATGTGCGGTTATGATTAAAGCCGGCCTTATTAATAATGAACTCGATAATCGTGCGCAGATAGAGAATTACATGGATTTTATCATGAACAAGGAGCACCGTCTCTCTGACGGAACGTTCGCCCGCCTTCGTCCGTTCATAAATGCAGTATGGCTCGATGATATGTTCATGTCTGTTCCTGCTATCGTTCAGATGGGAAGATACACCGGAGATACGAAATATTTTGATGAGGCGATCAAACAGATACTTCAGTTCTCCGAAAGGATGTTTGTAAAAGAAAAGAATCTTTACCTGCACGGATGGATAGAATCTATGGAGGATCACCCTGCGTTCCACTGGGGGCGTGCCAACGGATGGGCTATCCTAACGATGACCGAAGTTCTTGACGTTTTGCCTGAAAACTATCCGGGAAGGGATAAAGTTATGGCTCAGTTCCGTGCCCATGTAAAAGGACTTGCTGCCTGCCAGTCAGGCGAAGGATTCTGGCATCAGCTTCTGGACCGTAACGATTCCTACCTCGAAACTTCAGCTACGGCTATTTATGTATACTGTATGGCTCATGCCATCAATAACGGATGGATCGATGCGGTGGCTTACGGACCAGTTGTAACTCTCGGATGGAACGCCGTTGCAACGCAGATCACTGAAAACGGACAGGTAGACGGTACATGTGTAGGAACGGGAATGGGCTTCGATCCGGCATTCTATTATTATCGTCCGGTGAATGTATATGCTGCCCACGGATACGGTCCCGTTATCTGGGCAGGCGCGGAAATGATCAAACTTATGCAGAATGCGAATCCGATGATGAACGACAGTGCGGTGCAGTTCTATCGTGAGCCGCAGATCTCCCCTAACCCGATCTTCAATGAGAATGAAGTATCATTCTAATTAAATAAATTAAATGGGATATTTAAGAATTTATTATATCCTTCCTGTAATGATGTTTTTCCTTGTTGCATGCTCTAACGGATGTAACAGGGATAAAACAGCAGGGGAGACTTTACAGCTTGCGGATAAACCGTTGTTCAGGGATACAATCTACGACGGTGCCGCGGATCCGATCCTTGTCTGGAATAATGCCGAGCGTAAATGGTTTATGTTCTACACTAACAGACGCGCGAATATGGAAGACCCGGATGGCGTTGATTGGGTACATGGTACACCTATCGGAATTGCGGAATCCGAAGACGGAGGTGCGACATGGAAGTACAGGGGCGATGCGAACATTCTGTACGGCGAAGAAGATTATACTTTCTGGGCCCCTGATATTATCGAACATAACGGTATTTATCATATGTATCTTACGGTGGTTCCCGGAACTTTTACGAATTGGAGGCATCCGAGGGATATCGTTCATCTTACCAGTTTCAATCTTATCGACTGGAACTACGAGTCCGTACTGAAACTTGCTTCCGATAAAGTTATAGATGCAGGCGTTACAAAATCCCCAGACGGTAAATGGTATCTTTATTACAATAACGAAAAAGACGGTAAGTCGATTTATTATGCCGTTAGCCACGATCTCTATTCATGGGAAGATAAAGGCAAGCTCGAAGGCGACTTCCCGCCGGGCGAAGGACCGAAAGTATTTTACTGGAAAGATAAATATTTCCTTATTGTCGATAACTGGAAAGGTTTCAGTGTTTACTCGTCCGACGATATGATAAACTGGGTGAGACAGCCGGAGCGGATCCTTGCCGAACCGGGAACAGGCGAAGACGACGGTGTGATAGGTAATCATGCGGATGTTGTGGTTGCCGGAGACAGGGCTTATATATTTTATTTTACGCATCCGGGACGTGCTGCGGCAACAGACGGATATGATTCGAGAAGAAGCTCGATTCAGGTTGCGGAACTCGAATATGAAAACGGAATTGTTACCTGTGACCGAGATAAACCGGTATATATAAATCTGAATTTATAATTAACTAAAACTTATAACTATGAGAAGAGAAGCGTTTAAAATGTTTTTAAAACCAGGAATGGAAGCCGAATACGAAAAAAGGCACAATGCAATTTGGCCTGAGCTCAAGGCACTTCTTAAAGAAGCCGGAGTATCTGACTATTCTATTTTCTGGGACAAGGACACCAATATTCTTTTCGCTGTACAGAAAGTGAGCGGCGAAGGAGGATCACAGGATCTCGGAAGTACTGAGATCGTACAAAGATGGTGGGCCTTTATGGCGGACATTATGGATACTAATCCTGATAATTCGCCTGTGTCCATTCCTCTTCCTGAATTATTCTACATGGAATAATTTATATCATAACCGGTATCCGTGAAAACGGATCCGGTTTATAATTGAGTTTTAGTTAAATACACCTCAGAGATGATCAAGAGAATTTGTTCGTCATTATTCATATTATTCGCTGCCTTTCAATCCTTTGCCATGAGTTTCGAAATTTCAGATTTGAAATGGGTAAATGATGTCGGCGCAAAAAATATACCTTCGTCCGATAAAATATTCAATGTCTCCGAATACGGAGCTGTGGGTAACGGAACGAAAATCAATACTAAAGAGATACAGGCTGCCGTGGATGCCTGCTGTAATGCCGGAGGAGGTAAGGTTACTTTTCCTACCGGAGAATATCTCACGGGTTCCGTTTATCTTAAAAACGGAGTTATTTTAGAAATTCCCGAAGGTGTGACAATACTCGGAAGCACCGACATAAACGATTATCCCGTAATAGAAACGCGTATTGCAGGAGTGGAAATGAAATGGCCGTCCGCACTCATAAATGTGCTTGACTGCGATAATGTAATGATAACCGGTAAGGGTATCATAGACGGACAGGGGAAAATTTTCTGGGATAAGTACTGGGAAATGCGGAGGGATTACGAGGCACGTGGTTTGAGATGGATCGTGGATTACGACTGCGACCGACCGCGTACCATTCTTGTTTCGGAATCTGAAAATGTAACAATTAAAGATATCAATATAAGACAGGCAGGCTTCTGGACGATGCAGCTTTTATATTATACTTACTGCACCGTCGATGGTGTTGTTATCCGCAATAATATAAACGGACGTGGTCCGAGTACGGATGGGATAGATATAGATTCCTCTACGAAGATACTTATCGAGAACTGTGACGTCGACTGTAACGACGATAATTACTGTCTCAAGGCTGGACGTGATGCAGACGGAATACGCGTGAACAGACCTACCGAATTTGTCGTCATTCGTAACTGTATCTCACGTGCCGGAGGCGGTTTGATAACCTGCGGTAGCGAGACCTCAGGAGGAATACGTAATATTCTTATGTACGACTGTAAAGCAATAGGAACAGGCAGCGGTCTGATGCTCAAATCCGCCCTGACACGCGGAGGAGGTATCGAGAATATCTATCTGAAAAATATAGAAATGGATGGTGTACGATCGGCATTCACTATCAGTGTAAATTGGAATCCTTCCTACAGCTACTCCACTCTTCCGGAAGAATTCAAAAATGTGGAGCTTCCGGTACATTGGAACAAGATGCTTACTCCGGTGTCCCCTGAGAAAGGACTTCCGTATATAAAAGGAGTTTATCTCTCGGATATAAACGTCTCGAATGCAGGAACCGCTTTTCCCGTGGAAGGAACAGAGGATGCAATAATAGCCGGGATCCACCTGGATAATGTAAAAGTACAGTCCAGAAGAGGAGGACGGATAACTTTTGCAAAGGACTGGTCTGTGAAAAATCTGGAACTCTATACTGAAGAACGTCTGAGAATCACCAATGCGGAAGGTGTTGAGATTAACGATAAATAATAAATACTACGGACATGAACGTTACATTATAATACTATACCTGACTAAAACTAATCTGAAATGAGGCTTAAAACATTATTTTTATTTCTGGCTGCCATAACGGGAATTACGGTAGCCGGACAAACAGTCGATCTTCAATGGATCGGCGAACCTCCGGTACAAACTACAGGAGTGAACTGGGGGGTTCCATTTAAAAAAGGAGAGATAAAACCCGACCAGCAATTCCAGCTATCGAATAGCGCAGGAAAAAATATTCCTCTTCAGTCCTGGGTGATGGCCCGTCATGGGGACGGATCCGTTAAATGGGTCGGATTTTCTGCAACCATAGAACCCGGACAGGCATCCGGACTTAAGTTGAGTGCGGTTCGGACTGCGGAAAAAATATCCGGTATCGATGTACAGGAAAACAATTCGACGATAACCGTAAACAATGGGTTCGGTAAGTATGTATTCTCAAAAAAGGGAGAAAATTTACTGGAACGTATAACTGTCGGGGAAACTGAAGTAGCACGTAACGGACGATTACTTCTTAGCCTTGAAGATCGTTCCAAAGCTAATATCATTACATATAAAGATTTCACCAGTGAAATCAAAAATGTTACCGTCGAACAAAACGGACCTATCCGTGCCGTGGTTAAAGTAGAAGGTGTACATAAAGCCGTGGACGGCAACAGGGAGTGGCTGCCGTTCGTTGTAAGATTTTATATAAATAACAATGCGGAACAGGCGAAGATCGTACATACAATAATATATGACGGCGATCAGGAAACTGATTTTATCAAAGGTCTCGGTATAGAATTCGACGTCCCTCTAAGGGAACAGGCGTACAACAGACATGTCCGTTTCTCAGGTGAAGGGGAAGGATTATGGAGCGAACCTATCCAGCCGCTGTCCGGAAGGCGTGTTCTTCAATACAAGGATGTTCCTTTCGGGAATGTTTATGCTGACCAGATTGCAGGGAAACGTATTCCGGAACCTGAGCAATTTACTGAACAGGGACAATACCTGATATCGCATTGGGCGATATGGAGCGATTTCAGACTGACTCAGTTGTCTCCGGACGGATTCACCATCAGAAAACGCACTAACGATCAGAGCACATGGATCGGTACGGCAGGCGACAACCGTGCTTCCGGATTGGTGCTGGCGGGCGATGTAAGCGGAGGTATAGCAGTGTCCCTAAAAAATTTCTGGCAGTCTTACCCGAATGAACTGGAAGTCGAAGGAATGAGCGGTAATAGTGCAAAACTGAGGGTATGGATGTGGAGCCCTCGCGGCGATGCGATGGACTTGAGGCATTACGATGTTATAGGACACGATCTTGAGGCCGCTTATGAAGATTATCAGGAAGGTCTGGCAACCCCTTATGGAGTGGCACGTACGAGCGAATTGACCCTGTACGCATTCAATGAACTTCCTTCGAAGGAAAAAACAGCACAGCTTGCATTCGATGCACAAAGATCTGTACAACTTATGGCTTCACCGGAATATCTGCATGCCGCAGGCGCATTCGGTGTATGGTCCCTGCCTGACAGATCGTCGGATATGAAAAACTGGATAGAGGATCAGATCGACGGATATATAGAGTTCTATCAAAGAGCCATAGAGGACCATAAATGGTACGGTTTCTGGAATTACGGCGATGTAATGCATTCGTATAACCCTGCAAGACATACATGGAACTACGATATAGGCGGTAATGCATGGGCAAATACGGAACTGTCGCCCGACCTTTGGTTATGGTATGCATTTATCAGGAGCGGAAGGGACGATATTTTCAAAATGGCCCAGGCCATGACGCGTCATACTTCTGAAGTGGATATGTATCATATCGGTGATATGGCGGGATTGGGTACAAGACATAACGTGTCGCATTGGGGCTGTGGCGCCAAGGAGGCACGTATCGGACAGGCATGGTGGAAGCGTTTCTATTATTATCTGACTACCGACGAGCGCATGGGCGACATAATGCACGAGGCCGCGGATGCCGACTACCAGATGATAAAATGGGATCCTTTACGTTTGGCTCTTCCACGCGACCAATATCCTACAAAACAGCCTGCAAGGCTTAGATGGGGGCCTGACTGGATTGCATTCGTTGGTAACTGGTACACTGAATGGGAACGCACAGGTAATGAGAAATACCTCGATAAAATAATAGCGGGAATGAATTCCCTCAGTAATCTTCCTAATGGATTATATACAGGTAAAGGGCCTTACGGTTACGATCCTGAAACCGGAAAGATATATTACGAAGGTCAGCGCGACTGGGTTTCAAACTCCAACCATCTGGGAAACCTTATGGGAGGCTTCGAAGTCATGATGGAAGTATACGACGGAGTGGAACATAAAAAATTCAATGAAGTTTACGTAAAATACGCTAAATTCTACGGTTTACCGCAGGATGACCCGATAAGGAATAACCGTGAGAACAGGCCGTACAAAAACTGGTGGGGACATTTCAGTACTCCCCGTCTCGGTGCGTTTGCATCGAGGGAACTTAACGATCCTTATCTGGCGAAGTTAGCATGGAGCGAATTGCTTAGAAATGCTTTCGACATGGATGGCAACCTGAGAAGTATTACCGAAACCAAGACTATTAATCCGCCGGATGTACTGTATCCCATCGAAGAAAATACGGGCATAGGAACCAACGGTACGGCACAATGGAACCTGAACGCTATAATCATGCTGGAACTTATCGGAGATCAGGTTCCTGCTAAAGCGGATCTTGAACAGGAAGCTGCTAAAAGAAGGGAAATGATGCAGCAAAGAAGACAAATGAGGCAACAACCGAGATAAAAATTAAGAATAATAAAATGAAAAGAGGATTTTTGTTATTAGCTGCAATGTTATTGGTCGTTTGTGTATTCGCACAGGACGCACCGCAGCGTAATCGTGGTTCAAGGGCCCCGAGGCCGGATAATGGACAGTTGGGAAATGTTCCCGCACCCATGGAAGATGTGAATAATGTTGTCGACAATACTCTCGACAGCTTGAATAAAGCTCTCACTGCGCGTCCGAAGTCAGGTTCTTCACGCGTGGGGAATAACCCTGTACTGTTCCTTGTCGGTAACTCTACGATGAGAACCGGAACTATGGGGAACGGGGATAACGGACAATGGGGGTGGGGTTACTATGCCGGTGATTTTTTCGATGCAAAAAAGATCACGGTTGAAAATCATGCCTTAGGAGGAACCAGCAGCCGTACGTTCTATAATCAATTATGGCCAGGCGTTCTCGAAGGAGTTCGTCCCGGCGATTGGGTTATAATCGAACTTGGACATAACGATAACGGCCCGTATGACTCGGGAAGAGCGAGGGCAACCATCCCCGGAATCGGTAACGATACTTTGAATGTTACTATCAGGGAAACCGGAAAGCAGGAAACCGTTTATACGTATGGTGAATACATGCGTAGATTCATCAATGAAACAAAGGCCAAAGGTGCATATCCGATACTTATGTCCCTTACTCCGCGTAACGCATGGGATGCCGACGGTACGATCACACGTGTTAGCGAAACCTTCGGTCTATGGGCCAAACAGGTTGCGGGACAGGAGAATGTGCCGTTTATCGATCTGAACGATATTACTGCCCGTAAATATGAGAAATTCGGACCTAAAAAAGTTGCCTATATGTTCTATGGCGACAGGATACATACGAGTGCATTCGGGGCGAAGATTAATGCGGAATCAGCAGTCGAAGGTATTCGTAATTATCCCGATCTTAAACTTGCCGAATATTTATGTCCGGAGAAAAGGCCTTATCAGTCGGAAGTTCGCGTAGGAAATAATCCTGTGTTATTTACAGTAGGGGATTCGACCGTAAAAAATACAGATAACGATGAAAATGGAATGTGGGGATGGGGAAGTGTTATCGGAGAGTTGTTCGATGAAAACAGGATAACCGTAGATAATCAGGCTCAGGCCGGAAGAAGTACCAAAACCTATCTTAATGAAGGCCGTTGGGATAAAGTCTATGAAGCCCTGAGACCTGGAGATTTCGTATTGATACAATTCGGACATAATGACGGAGGAGAGATCAATACAGCTAAAGAACGCGGTGTGCTCAAGGGATCAGGCAATCAAAGCCGTGTTATGAAAATGGAATCCACCGGGAAAAACGAGGTAATATATACCTTCGGATGGTACCTCAAAAAATTTGTAATGGACGTACAGGAGAAAGGAGCTTTTCCTATAATTCTGAGTCATACGCCGAGAAACAGATGGACCGACGGAAAGATCGAGCGTATCTCGGAAACTTACGGTTTATGGGCTAAAGAGGCAGCCGAGGCGACCGGTGCTTATTTCATCGATCTTAACGAAATATCTGCGGATAAGTTTGAGAAAATGGGACAGGAAGCGATAGCTGAATATTTTAAAAAGGATCATACACATACGTCCTTGAAAGGAGCGAAACTGAATGCGGAAAGTATCGCCAAAGGTTTGAAAGAATCGGACTGTTTACTTCAGGTGTACCTTAAATAATTACTCCATAAATATAAACTGCAAAGGAGCCTCGAAGGCTCCTTTTTTAATATTGTTCGTTCTCGTTCGGGAAATCCCGGGATTTTACATCGGTAATATATTGTTTGACCGCGTCGGACATTACCGTATACAGATCCGCATACCGTCGTAAAAACCTCGGTGAGAATTCGTTCGTAATACCCAACATGTCGTGTATTACGAGAACCTGCCCGTCTACACCGTTGCCTCCGCCGATACCGATCATAGGGATTTTAAGTTCTTTCGCGACCAGGGTTCCGAGCGAAGCCGGTATTTTTTCAAGTACGATTGCAAAACATCCTGCATCCTGAAGGAGGATCGCGTCGTTGAACAGTTTGTCCGCTTCATCCTGGTCCTTTGCACGTACGGTATATGTACCGAATTTGTTTATCGATTGAGGTGTCAAACCGAGATGGCCCATTACTGGTATTCCTGCGCTAAGTATTCTTGTCACGGAATCGATTACCTCGGCTCCCCCTTCCAGTTTGATGGCATCCGCACCGGTCTCTTTCATGATCCGTATTGCCGATGCGAGAGCCTTCTTAGAGTTCCCCTGATATGTTCCGAACGGAAGGTCGACAACTACGAGCGCCCTTTTGACTGCTCTTTTAACGGATTTGCCGTGATAAATCATATGGTCGAGGGTCATGGGCACCGTCGTGTCGTATCCTGCCATCACGTTCGCAGCCGAGTCGCCAACGAGTATTACATCTATCCCTGCTTCATCGAGTATACGCGCCATGGAATAATCATACGCCGTCAGCATACTGATCTTCTCACCTTTTTCTTTCATTTCTGTCAGGCTGTAAGTTGTTACGGCCCTTGTTCTGCCTTGTGTGGACATATCGATAAGTTTTTGGCAAATATATATTATTTTTTCATTCTCTGTTAATTCCGAGATGTTCCAGGACTTTTTTTACGGATCCGTATTTAAGTAGTAATTCCCGTGATTCATGCTCAGTCAGACCCGATTTTTCCATTATCATGCGTGTTCCGCGTACGACGAGTTTTTTATTGGTCAGCTGCATATTAACCATTTTATTTCCGTCCACGCGTCCGAGCTTCACCATGAGGGATGTCGATATCATATTTAGTACCAGTTTTTGTGCGGTTCCCGCCTTCATCCTGGTACTGCCTGTAATAAATTCCGGACCGGGTGCCACTACTACCGGATATTCTGCCGCGATAGTAACAGGCGACCCGGGATTGCAGGTGATCGAACCGGTTGCCAATCCTTCCTTACGTGCCCGTTGTAATCCGCCGATCACGTAAGGAGTCGTTCCCGAAGCCGCGATTCCTATTACGGCGTCGCCTTTTTTTATACCGTTCCGGGTAAGATCCTGCCACGCAAGTTCCGCATCGTCTTCCGCACCTTCCACCGCTTTTCGGATCGCACGGTCCCCGCCTGCTATAAGTCCGGTTATCATTTCCGGAGATACTCCGTAGGTAGGAGGCATCTCGGAAGCATCGAGAATCCCCAATCTGCCGCTCGTCCCTGCTCCTATATAAAACAGCCTTCCTCCTGCTTTCATTCCGGGAAGAATGGCTGCGACGAGTTTTTCGATTTGAGGGATCGCAAGTTTTACCGCCTCGTGGATTTTGGCATCTTCATTATTTATCGCCGTCAGTATTTCATGGACGGACATTCCGGAAGCATCGTAGGACGATGATTCCTCGGTATAATTAATCATTACTGTTATTGGGTTTTAGTATGGTATTTAATGAGTCCTTCGATGGGAGTGCGTGTGATATCCCCGAGACTGATAGAGTATTGTGCGAGACACTGCTTCAGTTGTTCGGGAAAATGATAAGCTATACTTCCCGTAAAAGAAACTGAGGTCTCTTCGATGTTTTCATATTTTAGCAGATTGTATTCGATAAACTCCATGAAACAGTTTTTGACCAGTTCGGATATTTCGGGATGTTGGATATTCTTGCTTATGAATCGCGTGAAACCTGCAAGAAAACGGTTGGGCATTGGCTGTCGGTAAACGAATTCTATCAATTTAGGATATGAAATAGTGTACTCTTCGAAAAAAATATCCGATATTTCCTGCGACATTCTTCTCTTATAAATTGCGGAAATAAGTTTCTTCCCCATAACCGCTCCGCTGCCCTCGTCTCCGAGGATATAACCCATCGAGGGGACAGAATCAGTTATTTTTTTCCCGTTGTAATAACCTGTATTGGACCCTGTGCCCAGTATTGAAACTATACCTTTCGTATCGCCGTACAGTGACCGTGCAGCACCTAAAAGATCGCTGTTCACACTAATTTTTGCCTCTGAAAATATTTCCGCAAGATTGCGTCCCAAAGCTCCGGTTTTGCCCTGAATGCAGCCTGCACCATAGAAATAAACTTCCGATATTTTATTACGGTCGAAAGGCAACTCTTTTTCAACGATCTTTTTTATGATATCGGCATTTACGTATACCGGATTGATACCGTCCGTAGAAAATGTCCTCACCTGTGGGCCGTCTGCAAGTGCCCAATCCGTTTTTGTGGAGCCGCTGTCAGCAATTAGTAACATAGGTATATTTTATTGGTACGTAAAAATAATATTTATTTTACTATTTTTGGTGGAACAGAATAAAATCACTGTAATGTTAGATCGTTTTAGAATAAGTAAGTTCTGCTCTGTTTCCTCTCTCAGGGAGATAGCGGATAGGGCGGAACAAGATTATATTTTAATTTATACAACTAATATGCCCGTAATTAACGGGAACGGAACCGAAAAAAGATACCTCGATATTGCCTGTAATACCGGATCTGTTATGCTTTATTCGGACTTTAATGAACTCGATGGAGGCGTTTTGGCTTATCATCCGCTTATTATGTGTCAGAAAGGAAGCTTAAGGGATGATTTCGATTTCGGACATTTAATGGTTATTCGTACGGATGCATTCAAAGAAGCCCTCGGTACGATTAAAAGTGAGTTTGATTACGCCGGCTTTTATGCTTTAAGGTTGGCCATATCCCGCTTAGGGGACATATTTCATATCCCGGAACCGCTTTATACGGTGGATGTTTCAGGGAATAAAACTGTCGATACGCATTTTGCTTATGTGGACCCTCGTAACAGGGATGTACAAATAGAGATGGAACAGGCATGTACCGATCATCTTAAAAAACTCGGTGGATTCCTGCATCCGGTAGTTAATGAAATTTCCTTCGAGGAAAATTTTACAACTGATATATCCGTAATTATTCCTGTAAAGAACAGGGTCAAGACTATTCCGGACGCAGTCGAATCCGTAATGCGGCAAAAATTCGCCGGAAAATACAATGTTATAATTGTGGACAATCACTCCGGTGATGGGACCACCGATGTTTTAAAAGGATTGAATAAAAAATATTCCGGACTTATCCATATTATTCCTGAAGAAAAGGATCTTGGAATAGGCGGTTGCTGGAACAAGGCTGTTCTGCATCCCGGATGCGGAAAATTTTGTATACAACTGGACAGCGACGATCTTTATTCAGGCGACGATGTACTTCAGAAAGTTTGGAATAAATTCCAAGAGGGAAAATGTGCGATGGTAGTGGGGTCGTACAGTATAGTGGATTTCGACCTTAATACCATGCCTCCCGGACTTATAGACCATAGGGAATGGACGGACGAAAACGGACATAATAATGCTTTGAGAATAAACGGACTTGGTGCACCGAGGGCGTTTTATACCCCTGTTATCAGGAAAATACTTTTTCCGAATGTGTCTTATGGAGAGGATTATGCAGTAGCTTTGGCGATATCCCGCAGCCATAAGGTAGGACGTATCTACGAATCTCTTTATTTATGCCGTCGCTGGGAAGGAAATACGGATTCGGGATTGCCGCAGGAAAAGATAAACCGTAATAACCTGTACAAAGATACACTGCGTTCCATGGAACTCTCAGCGAGACAGAAAATCAACGGATATGACGGGAAAAGAAATTGATCTCTTTATTTTCTCACAGCTTGCGGTGTGGAACGCTTACAGGAATAACTACGAGGGTTTAAAAGATATACGTGTACGAAGTATCGACTTTGGGAGTTTTGAAATATATTTACAGTTCAATCCCATGAGGGTAATATCGACGACAGCGGACGTGAGTCCGGAGAAGATTGAAAAACGCCCGTGTTTTTTATGCAGGGAACACCGTTCGCGTGAGCAGAAAAGTATAGAGGAGTACGGATATGATATTTTGGTAAATCCGTATCCCATATTCCGGAAGCATTTGACGATTTCGAAGATAGCGCATGTTCGCCAGTCTCTTAAGAATGAAACGGATAATATGCTTCTTATCTCCGCACAGCTCGAAGATTTTACTGTTTTTTATAACGGTCCGCAAAGCGGAGCTTCCGCCCCGGATCATATGCATTTTCAAGCTGTTCCACGGGGAGATATCCCGTTCACCGATACTGCAAAAGCAGAGAAAGAAAAATTAACGGCCAAAAGCAATGTAGAAATTTACGGAGCCGGAGATATTCTACGGAAATATCTTATAATTGAGGGAGATAGCAGGGAGAATATCTGCGTTACGACGGAGATGATATCAGGTTTACTTACGGAAGGCGACGGTGAACAGCGTGTAAATGTTTATTCAGAATATAATGGAGCCCAATATAAGGTTATAATAGTTCCCCGTGCGGAACATCGTCCATGGCAGTATTTTTCAGAAGTTAATCCTGTATTCTTCAGTCCCGGAGCAGTCGATATCGGAGGCGTCGTGGTCACTGTAAGGGAAGAAGATTTCCAGAAGATTAACAAAGAGCTTCTCATAGACATGTTCTCCCAGATAATAATTAATGAGCAAAAATGGAAACAACTGACGGAAAAAATAAAAAAAATGTGAAAGGTCCCGTGATCGACGTAGGGATTTATAGCGCGGATAAAATTGCAGTAGAATTTAAAGGTACTTTTCGCAGTAGTGCGGATGACAGGGAAGTCTACGGGATTATGGAATTCTCCACTGACGATGTTAATGAAGAGGTTAAATTTTCTCCTCTCGATAAAGAAAATTCCAGCTTTGTGATAAAAAATGTAATCATAGGTAAGGATTTTCACTGGGAACGCCCCGAGGATCAGGAATTCAATGGAATTTTTAAGCTTATACCGGATGAAAAAAAGATTACAGCAGTTAATTGTATTCACGTGGAAGATTACCTCATGAGTGTCATATCATCTGAGATGAATGCAGGCGCTCCCATAGAATCCCTTAAAGCACATGCGGTAATATCCCGGAGCTGGCTTATGTCCCAGTTGAAAAGTAAATCTAAACCGGAACTTACATCTGTGCCGTTATGTAATGAGAATGAAATAATAAAATGGTCCGACAGGGAAGCGCATGATAATTACGACGTATGTGCGGACGACCACTGCCAGCGTTATCAGGGAATAACCAAAGTTTACACTCCCGGGGCTGTCGAGGCTGTACGTTCTACTACAGGAGTAGTGTTAACTTTCGACGGCGAAATCTGCGATGCGCGCTACTCTAAATGTTGTGGAGGTATGTCGGAAAATTATGAAAATGTTTGGGAGAATAATTCCCACCCATATTTAAGAGCGGTATATGATGGCACGACAGGTAACTTACCAGTATTGAACTCCGAAAGCGGTTTTATAAAATGGTGCCGTTCATCGCCCGAGGTCTTCTGTAATACGTCGGATAAAGAATTCCTGGCAAGGGTTCTTAATAATTACGATACAGAAACCCAGGACTTTTTCCGATGGAAAGTGTCTTACACACAGACGCAATTGACAAATATTATTCTTAAAAGAACCGGAATCGATTTCGGAAAAATAACCGATCTTATCCCTGATGAAAGGGGTGCTTCGGGAAGAATAATAAAACTGAAGATCGTCGGAGAAAAAAAGACTATGACGATCGGTAAGGAATTATTTATCAGGCAGGCTCTCTCGGAATCGCACCTATACAGTTCCGCATTTTTTGTCGAAAAAAATGAAACCGGATCCGAAGTTGAGTTTGTCTTGCACGGTGCCGGCTGGGGGCATGGCGTGGGGCTTTGCCAGATAGGAGCCGCATTCATGGCCGAGAAAGGATACGAATATCGTAAAATTCTCAAACATTATTATAAGGATGCAGATATCGAAGAAATATATTGAAATAAAAAAGGTTAAGCGAGTGAGCTTAACCCTTTTTATTACGAAGATGCCGGCGAAAATGACAGTAACTGTAGTAATCGCATCTCAGATACATATGCTACCGGCATCCTTTATCCTTAAAATAAGAGGTTATTTTGTCTACGCGCCTTTTGTGGCGTCCCCCCTCGAATTCCGTATTGAGGAATTTATTGACGATTTTTATCGCCTCCTCTAAATCTATATATTTTGCCGGAAGCGAACATACGTTGGCATCGTTATGGGCGCGTGCGAGTTCTGCCAGTTCTTCGTTCCAGCATATAGCAGAACGAAGGCCCATATGTTTGTTCAGAGTCATACTTATACCATTCGCCGTAAAACAAATGGAGATCCCCATTTTACATTCCCCTTTTTCAATTGATTCCGCAAGAGGATGTGCAAAATCCGGATAATCGCAGCTGTCGGAAGAGTAACATCCGAAATCTTTAACCGAATACCCTGCCCTCAGAAGGTACTCCGCTATGTTCTCTTTAAGGTCGAAACCCGCATGATCGCTGGCAAGACCGACTGTGAATAAACTCATAAGTAATGTTTATTTTATATTTGGAAAACAAATATAAGCAAAATCCCGGCCCTTTTTGATGAATATGCAAAAAGTTTTATATTTGTAAATAAAATACCAGCCATGGCAGAATATCAAACCGACAATTCGTTAAAAGGATATAAAATAATAGTAATAATCCTTGCCGTCGTCCTTGCGGCACTTACTTATCTTTATTTCACCCAGGTCATGGAACTTAAAGGAGACCGACAGGAACTTATGGTTCAGAGGGATACATTAGTAAACCGTTTGACCGGCATAATGATCGACTTCGACAGTCTTAAAACTGAGAACGATACAATAAGCGCTAATCTTATCCTTGAAAGACAGCGTGCGGACTCTATCCTGCAAAAACTTCAGCAGGAGCGTTCGTTGAGCTATGCGAAGATAAATCAATATGAAAAAGAACTCGGTACTCTCAGAACCATAATGCAGAATTATGTACGACAGATAGACTCCCTTAATACTCTGAATCAGACTCTTGTACAGGAGAATCTTACCTATCGACGGAATGAAACCCAGTTGAGGCTAAGGGCTGAAATGGCCGAAGAGAGGGCAACCGAACTCGATATCAAAGTACAGCAGGGGTCTGTTATTCTTGCAAGGAATATTTCACTGCTTGCACTTAACAAAAACGATAAAGAAGTTACCCGTGCAAATCGTGCAGAAAGGTTGAGAACAGACTTTGTATTGACTGCCAATGAGCTAGCCACTCCCGGGGATAGAACAGTTTATATAAGGATCGTAGGTCCTGACGGATATCTGCTGGCTAATTCTTCGGATAACGTTTTCGATTATGAAGGCGAAAGGATAGCCTATTCAGCGTCCCGTTCGGTAGATTACCAGAATGACGATCTCGGAGTCGGCATATATTATAACGGAAGCGGTATAACCAGCGGTAAATATTCCGTTTCCGTATATATGGACGGTAAACTGATCGGAAGCAACGAGATAATTCTCAAATAAATCCCGGGTAGGTTTGTCGTGGAATCCTGTCAACATAGATAGAATATTCTCTATTAAAGATTCTGAAGAATTCTCGGAATGCGCTCTGGATATATTCCGCTTTCAGGCAGAAAATTGTCCGCCTTATTCCGAATATTTAAGCTGCTTGGATATTGTTCCGGAGAATATTTTTTCACCGGAAGATATTCCCTATCTGCCAATAGAATTTTTTAAATCGAGAAAAATATACTCTTCGGAGATAGAACCTGAAATTATTTTTACCAGCAGCGGTACTACCGGAACCGTAAGCAGCAGGCATTACGTCGCCAGATTATCCGTTTACAGAGAATCCTTTATACGCGGATTCGAATATTTTTACGGCGACCCTGCGGATTACGTTATATTCGCGCTGCTTCCCAGCTATCTCGAGAGAAAAGGCTCTTCTCTTATTCTTATGGCAAAGGATCTTATAAAAGCCGGTAATAACGGAGGCGGTTTCTACCTGAATAATTACGAAGAATTGATAAACCATATTGAAACAGCTGCTGGTAATGACCGGAAAATTCTTCTGCTTGGAGTAAGCTACGCTTTGTGGGACTTAGCCGAAAAATATAAATTGAATGTTCCGGGCCTAACCGTCATGGAAACAGGCGGAATGAAGGGTAGGCGCGAAGAAATCACACGCGAGGAACTTCACGGTATTTTAACCGGAGGGCTGGGTGTAGAAAAAATTCATTCGGAATACGGTATGACCGAACTCCTGTCGCAGGCTTACTCGGATGGCGACGGAATATTCCGGTGTCCGCCATGGATGAAAATAACAGTCAGGGATATTTATGACCCTCTCGACGTAAATTATCGATCCGGTAAAGGTGGGATAAATATAATCGATCTCGCGAATATTTATTCATGCTCTTTTATCCAGACCCAGGACATGGGGCAGTTATATTCAGATGGCAGCTTTACTGTTGCCGGACGTATAGACAACAGAGATATAAGAGGATGCAATCTTATGGTAGGAGAATAACCCATGAACGAATTCCGTAAATTTCTGGAGGAATTATTCTCTGTAATTTTTTCTTATGACAAAAGGGAAAGAAGGGGAATTATCGCGCTGTCCGTTATTCTCCTGTTGATACTTACTTTTATGGAATATCAAAAGAGAAAGGATAGCCCGGTTCCTTATACCAATTTCGAGATTCATGAAATCGCCTCGCAAAGCAGGCGGATCAGTACGGAAAATTTATTCTATTTCGATCCCAACACTATAACTGTAGCGGATCTCCATAAGTTAGGCTTCACAGAAAAGCAGGCGCAGGCTATCGACAATTATCGTAAAAAAGGTGCGGTATTCCGTAAACCGGAAGATTTCGGAAGGAGTTTTGTAGTTTCGGAACAGATGATGGAAAAATTATATCCGTATATAATTATCGAAGAGTCTCCCCGTACGGTCATAACTTTTTCAGAATATGAAGATACCGTTTACATTGAAATAAACGGTGCGGATGTCGAAGAACTTCAGCTTATAAAAGGAATCGGAAAAGTTTACTCCAAGCGGATAATCTCCTATCGCGACAAACTCGGCGGTTTCGTCCGCAAAGATCAGCTACTGGAAGTCAAAGGGATAAATGAAGATAATTTTTTTGATATAGGTGAACAATTTTTTATCGATTTGGATAAAATTCAAAAAATTGATATTAACTTTGCACCCGCAAACGTGCTGAGGTCACATCCTTACATATCGAGAAATATGGCGGACAGGATCGTGACGGGCAGAAATATAAAAGGGGGTTGGGAAACACTTAAAGAGTTAACGGACAACGATATATTATTACCTGATGAGGCGGAGAAGATAGCTCCGTACATCGTCTTTGGCAGTCAGGATCATGATTAATGCATGTATTTTGCTGTCGCACAAAACCAATATTAAATAAATAAAATTTACCATTATGATAATAATGCCGGTTAAAGAGGGTGAAAATATTGAAAAAGCCCTTAAAAAATTTAAAAGAAAATACGAAAGAACAGGAGTGCTTAAAGAACTTCGCAGCAGACAGCATTTTACTAAACCATCGGTAAAAGGCCGCGTGCAGAAACTTCATGCGATCTATGTCGAGAACATGCGCCGCAACGAAGAACAATAGTATTCTGTAAATCGGATACAACCCCGCAACCAGCGGGGTTTTTTTATGTTTTTTTTATAAATTTCGAAAATAAACCGAGCCGGAAGTATGAGCCATAGCAGCATGAATTATAACGGAACAGTGGATAAATTCGTAATTTACCTCCGGACGGAGAAAAGTTATTCGGAGAATACGGTTACCGCATACAAAAAAGATATCGTGCAGTTCGCGGAATTTTACGGAGAATCCGATTTTGATCCGTGTCTGGTAAAACATTCCGATATTCGCAGCTGGATGATGACCTTGTCCGAACAAAAAATAAATCCGCGGTCCATAAACCGAAAACTGTCGTCGCTGAGAAAATATTTCGAATATCTCAAAAGATGTGGTATTGTCCAAATCAGCCCGTTCAGAAAAATATCATCGGTAAAAACTTCGAAACGTCTTCCTGTTTTTGTGGATGAAACTAAAATGAATAGTATTGTTAAAGAGATAGTTGAGGATTCCGATGATTTCGAGACCGAAAGAGATTCTGCGATTATTCTGCTTTTTTATTCCACAGGCATAAGGATTGCAGAATTGCTGGATATTACCGATAATGATTACGATTTGTACAGCGGAACGCTTAAGGTAACAGGTAAGGGGAATAAGCAGAGGCTCGTTCCGCTCGTTCCGGGAATACAGCGGAAATTAAGTAATTACATCAGGCTGAGAAATGAGATTTTTGCTTGTAAAAATGATAAAAAATACTTATTTTTAACTGCGAAAGGAGAGAGAATCAGTCGGAGTTATGTGTATAGGAAGGTTACCCTGGTTTTGGGGATGTCCGGCGTTCAGGGAAAGAGGAGTCCGCATGTTCTGAGGCATACATTCGCAACTCATATGCTGAATAACGGGGCCGATATTAAAACCATACAGGAACTGTTGGGGCATTCGAATCTGATGGCCACGCAGATATATACTCATAACACGATCGAACATATAAAAGAAGTGTATAACTCTGCCCATCCAAGGGCAAAAAAGATGTAGGAGGACATTTTATGGACATTAAAATTCAATCCGTGAAATTTGATGCGGATCAGAAGCTGATAGCTTTTATTGAAGAAAAAATTAATAAACTTTCACGATATTCCGACGATATCATCTCCGCCGAAGTATTTCTTAAACTCGATAAAGACGTGGAGAATGGAAACAAGGTAGCCACCATAAAATTATTGGTCAAAGGAGAGGATCTCGTTGCGGAGCGCCAATGTAAATTTTTCGAAGAATCGGTGGATCTGGGAGTGGACGCAATACGTAAACAATTAGAAAAACATAAGAGCAAAGTCAAGTAATTTATACTTGAACATGTCGGCAGGGTATCCGTAAACAGCGGATACCCTGATTTTTTACACGATATTATTATTTTCAGGAAAAAAGGCATTTTTTATTACCTTTGTATCAATTGGAAAAGTAATAAAAACATAAATGCCTGAAAAGTATGGTGAGGTAACGAGAAAACCGGAATGGCTTAAAATACGACTGCATGAAGGACATGGATACGCTGAAGTAGCGAAGATAGTAAGGGAGAATTCCCTTCATACTATTTGCAGCAGCGGAAAATGTCCTAATCAGGCCGAATGTTGGAGCCGAAGGACTGCGACTTTCATGATATCAGGGGACATTTGTACCCGTTCGTGTAAATTCTGCGCCACAAAAACCGGTAACCCGTTGCCGTTGGATCCGAATGAACCTGTAAAGGTCGCACGTTCCGTTAATATAATGGGACTCAGGTATTGTGTACTTACCTCTGTAGACAGAGACGACCTCCCGGATAAGGGTGCAGAACATTGGGCTGATGTCGTCAATGCCATACGTAAAAAAAATCCCGATACACAGATAGAAGTTTTAATACCCGATTTTGACGCGGAAGAGTCGTTATTGGATATCGTTATGTCGTCTTTGCCGGATGTTATCGGACATAACATCGAAACGGTTAAAAGTCTGACGCCGCTGGTGCGTAGCAGGGCGGATTATGAAACCAGCCTCAGGGTTTTAAAATATATCTCGAAGTTAGGATTCACCGCCAAAAGTGGACTTATGGTCGGTCTCGGAGAAACCGATGGGGAAATTTATAGTACCTTGGACCATCTTGCCGCTGCCGGATGCAGCATCTTGACCATCGGACAATATCTTCAGCCAACCAAAAATCATTTGCCGGTGACGAGATACGTCACACCGGAACAATTCGATATTTATAAACAGGAAGCGCTTAAAAGAGGATTCTCCCATGTCGAGAGTTCTCCGATGGTTCGTTCTTCGTATCGTGCCGACCGTGCTGCTGTCAATAATAAAATAAGGATCCGATGACGAGCGTTCTACTTATAGATAAAGGCATTACGGATTATTCCGACGCATGGGAAGAACAAAAGGAACTCTTCTCCCGCGTTCAGAATAACATGTTGGCAGACCAGAATTATCTTATGTTGTGCGAACATCCCCATGTCTATACTTTAGGTAAGAGCGGAAACGAGAATAATTTGCTCGTAAACGATGATTTTCTCCGTTCGGTAGGAGCGACGTATTTCAAGACCGACAGGGGAGGAGATATTACTTATCACGGATACGGACAGCTTGTAGGTTATCCTATCCTGAATTTGAATAATTTCGGTCTTGGGCTGAAAGATTATATAGAATTGCTGGAAGAAACGGTGATCCGGACGATTGCGGATTACGGAATAAATGGCGGAAGACTGGCCGGAGCCACGGGAGTCTGGATCGAAACTGATTCTCCGAATGCCCGTAAAATCTGCGCCATAGGAGTGAAAGCATCCAGATTCGTGACAATGCACGGATTCGCATTGAACGTCAATACGGATCTTAAATATTTTTCATATATAAATCCCTGCGGATTTATAGACAAAGGCGTGACATCCATTCAGAACGAGACTGGAAAAAAGGTCGATATGGATGAAGTGAAAATAAGATATGTCCGCCACTTTGCAGAAGTATATAAATGTAAAATAAAATAAATAAAAGTCATGCATGCAGAAAAAAGATGGGTTCTGAAAGAACAGGGAGACCCTGTAAAGGTCGAGGCGCTCTCGACCGGTCTGGGCATACCTGCTGTTCTGGGCAACCTTCTTATTCAGCGAGGCATCGAGACTAAAGAAGAGGCGTACAGGTTTTTCAACCCGAAACTCGAGAACCTACACGATCCGTTTCTGATGAAGGATATGGATAAGGCGGTCAGACGCATAGAGTCCGCTATCGAAGGGAATCAGAAAATAATGATCTATGGGGATTACGACGTGGACGGAACAACTGCCGTAGCTTTGGTTTATTCATTCCTTGCCCGTATAGGGCATAAAGAACTGTATTTCTATATACCGGACAGGTATAACGAGGGATACGGTATCTCGCTGAAAGGAATAGACTATGCCGAAGAGAACGGAGTAAAACTTATAATAGCTCTCGACTGTGGAATAAAATCCGTAGAAAAGATCGAATACGCCAGGAAAAAAGGTATTGATTTTATAATCTGCGACCACCATCTTCCGGGAGACGAGATCCCTGATGCGGTCGCTGTATTGGATGCCAAACGTCCGGACTGTAATTATCCGTTTAAGGAACTGTCCGGTTGCGGAGTCGGATTCAAGATGGCTCAGGCGTACTGCCAGTATAAAAAAATACCCTTTGCTCAAGTCGAATGCTTCCTGGATATGGTGGTGGTCAGTATAGCGGCCGATATCGTACCTTTGACCGGTGAAAACCGAATACTTGCCTATTACGGGCTTAAGCGTATAAATGAGAATCCGAGTAAAGGTTTGAAGTCGATAATCAAAATATGCGGATTGGAGAAGCATAACATTACTATCGACGATATCGTATTCAAAATAGGCCCGCGCATTAATGCCGCGGGAAGAATGGAGGTGGCAGACGAATCGAAATCCGGTGGACACACTGCGGTTCGTTTATTGATAGCGACCACTGAGAAACGTGCCGGAGTTTATGGCGACGCTATCGATACATGTAATAACGACCGTAAAAGCATCGACCGCAGTATTACGCAGGAAGCGCATGAATACATAGAAAACAACCCCGACCTTAAAAGACTTAAAAGTACGGTTATTTATAACCCTAACTGGATGAAAGGCGTGGTTGGAATCGTCGCGTCCAGACTGATAGAAACTTATTATCGTCCGACAGTAGTACTGACTATGTCCAACGGACTGGTTACCGGATCAGCACGAAGCGTGCCCGGATTCGATCTTTATCAGGCAGTTGAATCCTGTTCTGATCTGCTCGAGAACTTCGGAGGGCATACCTATGCAGCCGGATTAACGATGAAGCCTGAAAATGTGGAAAAATTCACGGAACGTTTCCATAAATACGTAGAGGAAAATATCGACCCTGAGAGACTCGTACCGCAGGTGGATATAGATTCGCAATTATTGTTCAGTGACGTTACGCCGATGTTCAGAAATACTTTGTGTAAATTCCAGCCGTTCGGTCCAGGGAATCCTTCTCCTGTCTTTATGACAAGTAATGCCAGCGACAGAGGAGACGCACGGTTGGTCGGAGTAGAACAGGAACATCTGAAAATGGAACTTATCCAGGGTGAGAAACCTAATATATCCATTTCTGCTATTGCCTTCGGACAACCGCACCACTTCGACCATGTAAGAATGGGGGGAGCTGTCGATGTTTGCTACTGTGTAGTGGAAAACCATTACAGGGGAATGGTTACCCCTCAGTTGAGGATAAAAGATATAAAACCCGTAAAAAAATAGCGATGAAAAGATTTTTACTATTTTTTCTGATACTTTTTCCGCTATTGGCGCCCGGCGAAGTCACTCTTCCGAAAGTGATAGGAGACAATATGGTACTTCAACAGGGCAAACCGGTTAAGATATGGGGAAATGCGGAACCCGGAGAGAGGGTTACCGTGAACTTCGAGGGTAAAAATTATTCGACTGTTACTAATGCAGCCGGAGAGTGGGCAGTTATGCTGAACAATCCCGATATCAGAAAAGAACCGCAGCAGATGACTATCTCTGGCAACGGAGACAAAATCGTTCTTAATAATATCCTTGTAGGTGAAGTCTGGCTCGCCTCCGGACAATCCAATATGGAATATTCGATGAACAATCATCCCCAATACCGGAAACCCCAGAAGGGCGACCCGGATTACCAGACTAAAGAATTTCTGAACGCGGACAACCCCTTGATAAGGGTCCTGTATGTAAAAAAAGATATTAAAAGCGATACCTTGCCCTCGGACGGATGGCAAATGATCGATACTGCGACTCTGTCGCCTGTCTCCGCACCTGCATATTTTTTCGCTAAAAAGATCTCAGCGGATCTCGGTGTCCCGGTAGGAATAATTTCCACTTCATGGGGAGGCACACCTATCGAGCAGTGGACCCCTATGGAAGGTTATGTAAACTCGGATTTTGAGGGAGAGATCGTCGACGGCAAACTCGACAAACAAACGATTGCCCAGCGATTCGATAAAATGGTGCGTCCCGTAATCCCTTATACTTTGAAAGGATTCCTCTGGTATCAGGGCGAAACCAACCTTATAAACGGAGACACTATCCGCTATGCGGATAAAATGAAAGTGCTCGTGGACAGCTGGCGCGGAATGTGGGGGGATAAAAACAATACCATGCCTTTCTATTACGTGCAGATCGCACCTCATACTTATTCCAGGCGTAGAAACGAAAGGGACAGTGTAAGGCACGATGAATATGGCCTCCCTTTGTTCTGGGAGGTCCAGTCTCTCGCGCAGGATATCCCGAATACCGGAATGATAGTTACTACCGATCTCGTAGACGCCCTGCATGATATACATCCGCCTTACAAATGGATTGTAGGCGAACGCCTTGCACGTCTTGCTTTGGCTAAAGATTACGGCAGGGAAGGTCTTGTTTACAGCGGACCTGTTTATAAATCATCCACCGTATCCGGAAATAAATTAACCCTTACCTTCGATCATATAGGTAAAGAACTTAAAACCCGTAACGGGGAAAATCCCGATTGGTTCGAGATAAGCGGAGCGGACGGAATCTTTTATGAGGCGGATGCCGTAATCGCCGGCAATAAAATCATATTATCCAGCGACGAGGTTCCGAATCCTGTTGCCGCGCGCTTTGCATGGCACGAAAACGCCATGCCGAACCTTGTGAACAGCGAGGGTCTTCCTGCTGTTCCGTTCCGTACAAAAGATAGATTCGAATGGAGTTATAACAAGTAATATAATGGAATTAAACAAACTAACCGCTATATCCCCGGTAGACGGACGTTACAGGGGAAACACAGAACAACTTGCTGCATATTTTTCAGAATATGCGTTAATAAAATACAGGGTACTCGTTGAAATAGAGTATTTTATCGCATTGAGCGAAATCCCGCTCGATCAACTTAAAGATATAAATAACGATATTGCGGAAAAACTCCGCGGCATTTATCGTGATTTTACGGAAACGGATGCCCAAAGGGTTAAGGAAATAGAACGTACGACCAACCATGACGTTAAAGCCGTAGAGTATTTCATCAAAGAAAAAATGGACGTTCTGGGTTTACGAGAAAGCAAGGAATTCGTTCACTTCGGACTTACTTCGCAGGATATTAACAACACCGCCACACCGCTCAGCCTTCAGGATGCTATCGAAAATGTTTATCTGCCGGAACTCTATGCGATCCTCGACGACCTTAAGATCAAAGCATCCGGATGGGAAGACGTAGCTATGCTTGCGCGCACGCACGGACAACCCGCATCCCCTACCAGACTGGGCAAAGAAATTATGGTATTCGCAGACAGGCTGACAAAACAGATCGCGCAGCTTAAATCAGCCAAGGCTCCCGCGAAATTCGGAGGGGCGACAGGTAATTTCAATGCACATTTCGCCGCTTACCCCGGAATCGACTGGGTCGCGTTCGCGAATAATTTCGTAAATGAAAAACTCGGACTTAATCGTTCGCAGATCACTACGCAGATCGAACATTACGACGACCTTGCTGCTATATTCGACTGCATGAAACGTATCAACAACATCCTTGTAGACTTCTGCCGCGACATATGGACATACATCTCGATGGAATACTTTAAACAAAAAATCAAGGAAGGAGAAGTCGGTTCTTCGGCCATGCCACACAAAGTGAATCCGATAGACTTCGAAAACGCGGAAGGAAACTTCGGTGTAGCTAATGCGCTATTCGAACACCTCGCTGCCAAACTTCCTGTGTCCCGACTGCAGCGCGACCTTACCGACTCGACTGTATTAAGAAACGTCGGTGTTCCCGTGGCACATTCATTGATTGCTTTCAGGTCTATAATGAAAGGCCTCGGTAACCTGATAATAAATAATCCGGCGTTCGACAGGGATCTGGAAAATAACTGGGCTGTGGTTGCAGAAGGTATCCAAACCATCCTTCGCCGGGAAAATTACCCTAATCCTTACGAAGCGCTTAAAGCATTGACACGTACGAACAAAGGAATAACACGCGAAGATATCACGGTATTTATCGAACAACTCGATGTGAACGATAATATAAAGGATGAATTGAGAAGACTATCCCCTCAGACTTATACCGGTGTAAGATTCGATTATTAGGATTTTATAAAATTATATATTATATTGTTACGTATTTTTTATTAATGTTTAACTATTTAATCTGTCTATTATGAAAAAGTACAAATGCGAAGTATGCGGATATATTTATGATCCGGAACAGGGGGATCCTGAAAATGGAATTGAACCGGGAACTGCTTTCGAAGATCTTCCCGATGACTGGTTATGCCCTTTGTGCCAGGCCGGAAAAGAAGAATTCGTAGTCGAAGAATAAAATAATTAAGGGGAGAGCGATCTCCCTTTTTTAAAATACGTAATATGTATATACTCAATACATCTTTCATGGCGGAACACGATGTGCACGAGCTGTGGCTGGATATGATGAAGAACAGGGTTATGCCGTATATCGCTTCGAGAGGATTCCCGGAACCTACCTTTACCAAAGTTATTTCCAACGAAAAACAAGGGCACCATACCTATTCGCTGCAGGTAAATATGGACGATCTCGGACAATATAACGGATTTATGGAAGAGATTCTCTCTGAATACGCTTCCATATGCGGACCTACGTTCGGAGAGAAAGCACTCTATTTTACTTCACTCCTTAAAAAAGTTGTGCTATGAGAATATTCCTGAAGGTTCAGATTCTGCTTCTTGCAGTATTGTTTACCGCTTGTCAGAGGCAGACTATGTATCCATCGCTGAACGAAGCCTCATTTACACTCTTTGCGGAACAGTCCGGATTCGTGATCGACGATGATGAAACTGTCTTCAGTCTTATGGGCCCTTCGGTTACAGCGGTGAAAATCTTCGACAGCCTCGAGTACGAAATAGTATTCGATAATTATCATTCGGAAGAATTTGCCAAAGAGATCTATCAGGTATTCTGGAAGATAGGTAAGGAAGAATTCGAAACATCTAAAATGTACGGTTCGAAGAGAACTTACGGAAATATGCAGTCCTTCACCGTCAGCGACGACGAGGACTTTATGAAATGTACCCGAATAGGCAATACGGTGATGCACGCGTTCGGACCGATAGAGTTTATAGAGGATGCCGAATTGTTTTTTTCCAAAACAGGATATAATTTTTCGGGTAAAAAATAAAACGTAAGTTGCAGATATTAAATAAACTCATTATATTTGCACCCTGATTGAAACCACATTAATCAATACTAAGATTAAAGAATGTACGCAATTGTAGAGATCGCAGGTCAACAATTTAAAGTTGAGAAAGGTCGTAAGCTTTATGTAAACCGTCTCCAGGGCGAGGAAAACACTTCGCTGAGCTTCGACAAAGTACTGCTAGTAGACAACGACGGACAGGTTAGTGTTGGCGCACCTGTAATTGAAGACGCCAAAGTGAATGCTACGATCCTTAAACATCTTAAAGACGACAAAGTGCTCGTTTTCAAGAAAAAGAGGAGGAAAGGCTACAAGGTTAAGAACGGCCACAGACAGTATCTTACCCAGATAGTCATAGATGAAATAGTTGCTTAACGTTTAAAATTTTTGAGAAATGGCACATAAGAAAGGTGTTGGTAGTTCGAAGAACGGACGTGAATCGGAAAGCAAACGTTTAGGTGTTAAGCTTTTCGGAGGACAAATCGCAAAAGCCGGCAATATATTGGTTCGCCAGAGAGGCACGGTACACAATCCGGGCGATAATGTAGGTATAGGTAAGGACCACACGCTGTTCGCGTTGGTTGACGGAACCGTATCCTTTAAAAAGAAAGCCGGAGGAAAATCTTTTGTATCTGTAACCCCGGTTGCGGAATAATTAATTTTAAAGAGTATCAGAAATGGCAAACCATAAATCAGCTAAGAAAAGAATCCGCCAGACAGAGGTTAGGAGGCTGCGCAACAGATACCAGCATAAAACGACAAGAAACGCTATCAAAGCGTTGAGGAATACTTCAGAGAAAGAAGCTGCTGAAAAACTTCTTCCTAAAGTTTCTTCTATGTTGGATAAGCTTGCGAAGAAAAATATTATCCACAAAAACAAAGCGGGTAATCTTAAAAGTAGTCTTACATTGCACGTAAACAGCTTGTAAGCCACTACACGAAGAAATAAAAAAAGAGTGATTATTCAATCACTCTTTTTTTTGTGGTGCGCCGTGCATACCTGGTGGTGTAAATCCACTAATCTTACCGTGGGAAGACTTACGGACGTGTGGATGTTTTTTTCAGAAGCACGCATAACCCGCATTTCATACACGATGATGTGTCCGAGCATTTAACCGCAGGCCGGTCGTGGCGGAGGCCAATACGGGATTATTTTTCATCTGCTCCCCGATTATATAACTTTTAATATTCGATCCGGATTAATGATCCGAGAATAACCTCCGCGACGCGTTCTTATATATGTTTGAGGTTCTCCCCCCGAGTTCTTTCTGCCGCGCCTTCCGGAGGTTTGGAAGCAGCCGGGACTTCAGACTTATTTATAAGCCGGAGTGGAGGATAATTAAGGTATCCGTGAACTGTCTGTCTAACTTCGCCGGAAAGTTTTGAAAAGCAGCTTCCGCAGGATACCGCCGTAGTACTTAATTCCGCTGGCGGGCCGGAACTCACAGCAAACTCTTGACCCGCATTCTCAGTGCTTCTTTATCTCCATGCGGAGCATGTTTATTGCGTTAGCCGATGCCCGTTTGATATTTTCATTGCGCAGTTTCCCGAACATGAATTTTCTTGTGATTGTTCCGTGCGGAGTCGCAACCCCTATACAAACGGTTCCGACAGGAGTCTCTTCCGTTTCTCCCGTGGGCCCCGCGATTCCCGTTGTAGAAATGCCGTAAGTGGTTCCGTTCAACCTGCGAACTCCTTCTGCCATCTGTTTGGCTACTTCTTCGCTTACGACCCCGTATCTGTCGACATCTTCTCTGTTTACGCCGAGAATATTAACTTTCGCATCCACGGTATACGAAACAACCCCTGCTGTCAGATAATCCGAAGCCCCGTTCATTGCCGTAAACAGGCTGGATATATAACCCCCGGTACATGATTCTGCAACGGACAGAGTCTCCTTCCGCTCCAACAGCATATCGGCAACCACACCCTCGAGGGATGTGTCGCCGTATCCGAGGAAACTTTCCGGAATCATTTTCTGTAATTCTGCGAATTTTTCGTCAATTACTTTCATTACTTTTTCCTTGTCCGACTCATAAGCCGACAGACGCAGACGAATACAATTAGGGTTAGGCAGATATGCCAGCTTCAGATATTCCGGAAGCGAATCCTCCCACGGTTCGATCTTTATGGCAAGTGCGGATTCCGGTATTCCATAAGTTATCGCGGTTTTATGAATGATGTTCCTCAGGCTGAAATGTCGTTTGATCATTTCGATCAGGTAATCGTCGACCATCGCCTTCATTTCAAACGGTACCCCGGGCATCGAGACCACAATTCTATCTTCTTTCTCGAACCACATTCCCGGAGCTGTTCCATGGAGGTTAGGGATGACAGTACATTTTTCCGGAACGAGCGCCTGCTGTTGTTTAAGTTCGTTGAAGTCGAATCCGCGTTCCCGTACAAGATTTTCTATGTTGCGGTACGCCCCCTCGTCCATAACCAATTTGCACTCGAAATATTCCGCAAGAGTCTTCTTTGTGAGGTCGTCTTTAGTCGGTCCGAGCCCCCCGGTTATCAATACGAGATCCGATCGAGAGAGTGATGAATCGAGAGTCTCGATTATTTCGTTCTTATCGTCCCTCACCGAAGTGATGCGCACGATCTGTACACCGTATTCGTTAAGTTTCTGTCCGAGCCATGCGGAGTTCGTATCCACAACCTGCCCGATCAGTATTTCGTCGCCTATCGTGATAATTTCTGCAGTCATGCTAATAACTTCCCTGTTTTATTTGACTTTCCAAACAAAGTCTTTTACAAATATCCCTGACAAATTTCGGTCCGTTATAAATGAATCCCGTATAAACCTGTATGAGTGAAGCGCCTGCTTCAAGCATAGCTACTGCGTCGTCTTCGGACATTATTCCTCCGACTCCGATTATAGGGAACGTGCCGCCTGTCTTTTGACTGATATAACGCACTATTTCTATCGACCTTTCGGTCAGCGGTTTGCCGCTTAGTCCTCCGTTGCCGAGGTTGGCTACGGTATCGCTGTCCGTAATGAGTCCCGCACGACTTGTAGTTGTATTTGTCGCGACTATGCCGTCGATTCCACACTTCTTCATAACCTCGATAGTGTCGTCGATCTGTTCGAATGTAAGATCCGGAGATATTTTAAGGAGTATAGGTCGATAATTGTTCTGTCCCCTGCGGAATTCCGTAAGCCCTGTAAGAATATCTTTTATGTTGTCTTTGTCCTGTAATTTGCGAAGGTTCGTAATGTTCGGACAGCTTATGTTTACCACGAAATAATCCACTGAATCGTACAATAGCCTGAAATCTTTCAGGTAATCCGCCGGAGCCTTCTCGTTAGGGGTCGTGGTGTTCTTGCCGAGATTTCCGCCGATGACCATGTGGCATTTATTTTTGCGTAGGTTTTTAGCCATGGATTCGACGCCTTTATTATTGAATCCCATTCTGTTTATCAGGGCGCTGTCTTTAGGAAGACGGAACAGGCGTGGTTTTGGGTTGCCCGGTTGAGCCTTAGGTGTTACTGTTCCTACTTCCACGAATCCGAACCCCATCGCGTTGAGTTCTTCGTAAACTTCTGCATTTTTATCGAACCCTGCTGCGAGTCCGACCGGATTCGGAAATTTGATACCGAAGACTTCCCTTTCGAGATTTTTGTCTTTTATGGCGAACATACTGCGTAAAATAGGTCTGCATCCGGGAATGTAATGTCCGAATTTCAACAGGCCTACGATGATGTGATGGATTTTCTCAGGCGAGATCTTGAATAAAAGCGGACGAATGATTTTGTTATACATGTTTTTCTTCTGCGTAAAATTCCTGCAAAGTTATAAATTATTTCATAACTGTATATATAAAAACAAAAGCGGCCCGTAAGAGCCGCTTTTATATCTATGGTCTTAATAAGATTACAATTTAGGACCAGCCGCAACAAGTGATTTACCTGTGTCGTTTCCGCAGAATTTCTCGAAGTTCTTAATGAAACGTCCTGCAAGGTCCTGAGCTTTAGTATCCCATTCAGTAGCGTCAGCATAAGTGTCGCGTGGGTCGAGGATCTTAGGATCGACACCAGGAAGAGCAGTAGGAACTTTGAATCCGAAGTATGGAATTTCTTTAGTTTCCGCTTTGTCGATCGATCCGTCGAGGATAGCGTCGATGATACCCCTTGTGTCCTTGATAGAGATACGTTTGCCTGATCCGTTCCATCCTGTATTCACGAGGTAAGCCGTAGCTCCCGTAGCCTGCATTCTCTTAACGAGTTCTTCACCGTATTTAGTTGGGTGGAGAGAAAGGAATGCTGCACCGAAACATGCAGAGAAAGTAGGAGTAGGTTCAGTGATACCGCGCTCTGTACCCGCAAGTTTAGCAGTAAATCCAGAAAGGAAGTAGTACTGTGTCTGCTCTGGAGTAAGGATAGAAACTGGAGGAAGTACTCCGAACGCATCAGCTGAAAGGAAGATAACTTTGTTAGCCGGACCTGCTTTAGAAACCGGTTTAACGATGTTTTCGATGTGATCGATAGGATATGATACACGAGTGTTCTCAGTAGCCGATTTATCGTCGAAATCTATTTTGCCGTTAGCGTCTACGATTACGTTCTCGAGAAGAGCGTCGCGTCTGATTGCGTTCCAGATGTCTGGTTCGTTCTCTTTGCTGAGGTTGATAACTTTAGCGTAGCAACCGCCTTCGAAGTTGAAAATACCGTCGTCGTCCCATCCGTGCTCGTCGTCACCGATAAGTTTACGTTTAGGATCGGTAGAAAGAGTTGTTTTACCTGTTCCTGAAAGACCGAAGAAGATAGCTGTTTCTTTTTCGTCCATGCTTGTGTTCGCAGAACAGTGCATAGAAGCTATTCCCTGAAGCGGAAGGAGATAGTTCATGTAAGAGAATATACCTTTTTTCATTTCACCGCCATACCACGTGTTAAGGATGATCTGAATTTTTTCGGTAAGGTTGAAAACAACCGCTGTTTCAGAGTTAAGACCTAGCTCTTTGTAGTTAGCAGGAGCCTTAGCTTTAGAAGCGTTCATGATAACGAAATCAGGTTCTCCGAAGTTAGCGAGTTCTTCAGCTGTCGGACGGATGAACATGTTAGTCACGAAGTGAGCCTGCCATGCAACTTCCATGATGAAACGGAGTTTGAGGCGAGTATTTTCGTTGGCACCGCAGAAAGCGTCGACAACGAAAAGTCTTTTACTTGAAAGCTCTTCAGTTGCAATATCTTTCAATATTTTCCAAGTCTCTTCAGAAAGAGGTTTGTTGTCGTTTTTGTATTCTTCCGAAGTCCACCATACAGTGTCTCTCGTTGTGTCGTCCATTACGAAAAACTTGTCCTTAGGAGAACGTCCTGTGTAAACTCCTGTCATAACGTTGACAGCGCCCATATCAGTAACCTGGCCTTTTTCGAAGCCCTGAAGATTAGAGTTTGTTTCTTCCTTGAACAATTGGTCGTAAGAAGGATTGTGTACGATCTCGGTAACACCGTTAATGCCGTACTTGCTTAAATCGATTTTAGACATAATTAAAAATTTATATAATTGACAAATTTACTCAGCGCAAAAACATTCCAAAGGTAATGAATTATTTTTTTTATTGTTATTCGATTCACAGTTTTATTTACGTTTTTTTATCAAAATGTTAAAAATTATCTGAGGTAATAAAAATCCGGCGCAGACCGCACCCAAGGAGTTTGCTGTGAAATCCAGTATGTCTGTGGAACGGTTAAAGTACATACCTTGGGGTAATTCGATCATTCCTCCGTATACTACTGCCGAAATAACGATTATAAGCCGTGTTTTAAGATCAGATCTGCCGTAAACCGTAAATGAAAATCGTAATGCAGCAACTATCGCGAAATAGAAAATAAAATGGACGGCTTTGTCGAAATGGGGAATTTCCGAGAAAAAACCACCGGACGGAAGTTTGTCCGACGATGCCAGCGAGCCGTAAGTAACAATGGCTATTACCAGTAAAGGCAGTGCTACGGCTACTATTTTTTTAATTATATTTACCACAACTATTATTAAGGGTACAAATATAGAAAATTGGCTGGTATTTACATCCATATTCCTTTTTGCAGGCAATTATGCAATTATTGTGACTTTTATTTTACGGTTTCTGAAAACCGTAAAGATGAGATGCTAAATGCTATTGTCTGCGAAATAAGGGAGCGGAAGAATTATCTTGCAGGACATAAAATCGAGACTTTATATTTCGGAGGCGGTACCCCTTCGGTTTGCTCTCCGCAGCAGATGCAGTTAATGATAGATGTGGTTAAAGAAGTATACGGCAGTCTGGATTTTTCCGAGATTACTATGGAAGCCAATCCGGAAGATCTGATAGAAAAATATCTGGAAGAATTGAGCGGGACGGACGTTAACAGATTAAGCATCGGTATCCAGTCGTTCAATGACAGGCATCTGAAATTTTTTAACCGCAGGCACGATTCCGGAACAGCTTATAATTCCGTAATTAATGCTAAGAAATACGGATTCGATAATATAAATATCGATCTTATTTACGGTGTACCCGGAATGAGTCTATCCGAATGGGAACAAACTTTGGACAAATTTATAAAACTCGACGTACCGCATTTATCTGCCTACCACCTCGGTATCGAAGATAAAACCATATTAGGCAAACGTCGGCAAAAAGGACTTCTGCATCCCGTAGCAGAGGAGGAAAGTATGTCTCAGTACGCTCTTCTTGAAAAAGTAGCTTCAGCATCGGACTACGAACACTACGAAATTTCTAATTTTGCCAAAACTGGAATGCGCGCGGTACATAATTCCAATTACTGGAAAGGACTTCCTTATATTGGTATAGGGCCTTCCGCCCATTCGTTTAACGGAGTCGACGAGCGCAGATGGAACATTTCGAGCAATAATATTTACTTACGGGAAATCAAATCTGGGAATTATTTCGAAATTGAAAAACTGTCGGATAATGACCGTTACAACGAATTTATCCTTACTTCCCTGCGGACATCCGACGGAGTCGACCTTGAGCTGCTTCTTAAAAAATTCGGAAAGGAAAAATACGATGCCTTTATAAAAATTTACAAAAAATTAACATTACAGGGCCTTGTTAATGAAAAGTCTGGCAAATTGTATGTCCCGTCTGAGAATTTCCTTTTGTCCAATCATATCATATCTGAATTTTTCATTAGGATCGTAAGGATTGGTCTTACCGAGATTTATAAACTGCTCCCATGTGATATCCAGCTTGTCAGGGTAATGTGAAATATACTGTCTTATCATCGATTCGGGGAACGCATCGTGCCCTGCCGGAACCGGTGTATGCGTCGTGAACAAGGATGAAGACCTCACAACTTCCAAGGCCTCGCTGAACGACAGCATATATTTGGTTATGTGGTTGTGTATTCTTTCAATTCCGATAAATGCAGCATGTCCTTCGTTGCAGTGGTACACATCACCGGACATACCCAATTCGTTCAATGCGCGAATACCTCCGATACCAAGAAGAAGTTCCTGTTTCAGGCGGTTCTCCAAGTCTCCGCCGTAAAGATGGTAGGTTATAGACCTATCCTCGTTGAGATTAAGATCGTGGTCGGTATCCAGAAGATAAAGCTCCGTCCTTCCGACATCACATCTCCATATCCTGGCAGTAACGGTACGCCCCGGGAACGCTATCTGAATGGATTTCCAATTACCCATATCGTCGCGTACAGGGCTTATAGGAAGTTTATGGAAGTTCTGTTCTTCATAGCTCGCTTCCTGATTACCGGTAGCAGACAGCCTCTGGGTAAAATAACCGTATCTGTAAAGAAGTCCTACTGCAACCATCGGAACATTCTTATCGCTGGCTTCTTTTAGATAATCTCCGGCAAGTATACCGAGACCTCCGGAATAAATTTTCAGAGAACTGTGAAGGCCATACTCCATACTGAAGTAGGCGATCTTCGGTCTCTGAGCATTATCTTTTTCCGACATATATTCTTTGAAAGAACCGTAAACGGCATTCATCTTTTCAAAGAACACGGGATCGTTCTGTATTTCTTTATATCTGGAATAACTGAGCTTATCGAGCAGCTGAATAGGATTGCGGTCACATTCTATCCACAATTCCTCATCGATATACTTAAACAGCTCCCAGGCTTCAATGTTCCATGACCACCAAAGGTTCTTCGTAAGTTCCTCGAGAGGCTTCAATACCTCCGGCATATCACGCTCTACCATAAGCCTCACCCATGTAGGCTGGGTACGCTCCAACTGCTGCTTAACGAAATTGATCTGCTCATCCTTTTTTCCTCCGTCGATAACGACCCTGTTGGTACGGAATGAAACGCTCTCCAGTGCGCGTGTATAAGCATCTGCATAAAATGCAATCAGATTCTCCCACAACGCAGTTTTCGAAATCTGTAGTGCTGACTTTCTGCGCATTTTATAGTTCGGCAGGGACATTACCGAATAATCGTATATCGAATCCGCTATTTGCGCAACGACGTCTTCATCATTGGTATCGTTCCGGTTTATTACTTTTACACCTGCATGTTCTTCGATATCATTGGCAACCCACAACCCGAATCCTGCCAGTGTAGTAGTTATCGTAGGGACCGAGAATGCGACGCTTTCAAGCGGAGTATAACCCCATGGTTCGTAGTAAGATGCAAATACGGATATATCGGAACCTACAAGAAGATCGTAATAATGTTTATTGAAGATCCCGTCATCGCCATTAAGGTAAGAAGGGATGAAAAGAACCTGAACCTTACTGTCCGGATCGGTAAGTTTCGTATCGCGGATAGCTTTTACTACAGGATCATTATTCGGCTCCCATAGGTAATGGGTCACATTTCTCATCTGGAATTTATCGATCGGCGTTTGTCCGTTCTCAAGGTGAGCCTGCAAATCCTTACGAGGGCCTGAGATTCCGGCGGGAACGGCGATCACCGCAAGTATTTCCCTGTCGAGGTCATTTCTGTCAGCCAGCCTTTTGAGTGATTCGATAAAGACATCGAGTCCTTTATTTTTATATTCGTATCTACCGCTGGTAATTGCTATGAGCGGTTCCTGCTCGTATTTTTTACCGAGGCACGCTTCGGCAACTTCTATTACGGCCCTGCGCCCTTCTTCGCGTTTTTTATCGAACACTTCACCTTTCCAGACAATATCGTCTTCAAACCCGTTAGGAGTTACTACGTCTACTTCCGAATTCAAAAGATATTTACATTCCCGTCCGGTGAGTTCGCTGACGGTAGCGAAACAGTCCATATTTTCGGCAGCTTTCTTCTCAATGGAATGCTTTGCCGTTATTCCGAACTGACGCGCAAGCTCATCGGCATTGAAGCGTTCGAGATTTTCGTAGAGATGCAGTCCATTGCCTGCTATACATCGTCCCATTACGGTCGCGTGGGTTGTGAATACATTCGCTATGTAAGGCGAATATTTTTTCAGGTACAATCCGCCGCTGGCAGTCATCCACTCATGGAAGTGCGCTGCGATCCTGTCGGTCGATTTACAGAAGGTGTCGACATAGCTCGCGATCACCTTACCTGCGGCATAACCGAACATAACAGGCTCGAGATAATCCCACTGACCGCTTATCGAATCGACTCCGTAAGTTTCCCACAATTCCCTGAGGATTTCATCCTGCCTGCTGAATAAAGAACTGAAATCGACAAGGATCGCAATAGGACTTCCTTTTACCTTCCATCTGCCGATTTTTATCCTTATTCCCTGATTATAAACCGAATCATGCCAGGCGCTCATCATATTCGGATCTTCCTCGAATCCCGGATTAGGGATATCCATCATAAGATCCGGACCGATCAATATGTAGCGATCCTGCAGCTGTTCTTCAACTGTCATGGCCTTGGTCGCAATCACGGTATGTATACCTCCGACCTTA
>Ga0192244_10073_pt1 | contig 41849 bp, 34 predicted proteins | sample Koala_Koa27_L3_FD_131234 | JGI IMG/M metagenome (GOLD analysis project Ga0192244, IMG submission 131234) | Enriched cells from koala feces incubated with labeled cellulose particles, San Francisco Zoo, California, United States - Koala_Koa2-7_L3 ... | reverse complement strand
GGCAGTTCAAGGTTGTACTCCAGGAGGTTCAACCTTATCCATCAGGGGGTTCAACCTACCGGATCCCTTATAAAAGAATAGGCATAGTAAAGGTTACCTGTAACGGGAACAGGTAAAAGAGGCAGGGAGCCTTATTCTTTTTTTATTTACTTGCTTTTAAACCACGGATGACGGCAGAAGTGAAACCGGACAACTCCATTTCATTCAGCCCCTTGATCGTTATACCACCCGGCGTGGTCACTTTGTCGATCTCGGTTTCCGGGTTACTCTTATTGGTCAGTAACAGATCAACTGCTCCTTTGACCGTATGCACCACAATCTCCTGGGCTTCTTTCGGATAGAATCCTAATTCCACCCCTCCTTCTATAGCAGCACGCATATATCGCATCGCAAAAGCTACTCCACTGGAAGCCAAAGCGGTTCCGGCTCCCATTAGTCTCTCTTCCACCAACATGGCATTTCCCAGTTCTTTAAACAGATTTACGATCAGATCCGCCTGTTCCTGAGTGGCATTATTACTGGCAGAGACAAATGTCATACTACTTAATACTTCAATAGCGGTATTAGGAATCACCCGGAAAATGGCCGGGACCGTATAGTCAAACCCGGTATGCTTTGTGAAGAATGAACTTAATTGTTCAAAAGAGATACCTGCCGCCAGTGAAACGATGATCTGTTTATCATAATCCAGCACACCTTTAATCTGGTCAATGATCTCTTCTACCCGCCAGGGTTTCACCCCGATAAAAATAATATCTGCCCCTTTGGAAGCTTCTCTATTATCTGATACTATATTAAAATCCGGATTTTCTGCTTTGAGACGGTCTAAAGATTGCCGGGATTTGGCTGTACAGGTAATATCGGATGCTTTACAATAAGAACCTTGAGCCAGACCACGGGCTACTGCTCCTCCGATATTTCCCGCACCAATGATAGTTACTTTCATTTTGCGGAATCATATGTTTATATGTACAAAAGTAAAGAAAATAATCGGATGAATAAATTGCAAATCGTATATTTGCCTTATAATAAAATAACTAAACAAAATGAACATGAGAAAACTGATCGCAGCCGGATTGTTTCTGGCTTGTACACTAACTACGATTCAGGCACAGACTGAAGATGGGTATGTATTTACTACCATTAAGGAAGCAAAAATAACTCCTGTGAAAAATCAGAACCGTACCGGGACCTGTTGGTCTTTCTCCGGTGTAGGGATGCTGGAAGCAGAGATCCTGCGCATGGGAAAAGGGGAACATGACCTCTCTGAAATGTTTATTGTAAATCATTCTTACAAAGACAAAGCGGAAAAGTTTGTGCGTCTGAAAGGGTATCTGAACTTCGCACAGGGAGGTTCTTTTGAGGATGTATTGTATGCAACCAAACATTATGGAGCTGTTCCGGAATCTGTTATGCCGGGATTGGAATATGGGGAAGATATGCACGTGCATAACGAACTGGAAAGTGTGGCTTCCGGTTATTTAAATGCAGTGATCAAAAATCCGAACGGCAAATTATCAACAGCCTGGAAAAAGGGGTTTGACGGGATTATTGATTCTTATTTAGGAGCTATTCCTGAGAAATTCACTTACAATGGAAAAGAATATGCCCCACAAAGTTTCGTCAAAGAATTGGGATTAAACATCGATGATTATGTTTCTCTCTCTTCTTTTACTCATCATCCATTCTACACTAAATTCGTAATTGAAGTAGAAGATAACTGGCGATGGGGGGGAAGCCTATAACCTGCCGTTGGCTGAATTTATGGATGTGGTACGTAATGCCGTGAATACGGGTTATACAATTGCATGGGCATCTGACGTAAGTGAGATTGGCTACACGCGTGATGGGATCGCTGTTGTCCCGGATGTAGAGGCTATTGAAACTTCCGGTTCGGATCAGGACAGATGGATCGGATTAAGTAAAAGAGAAAAAGAGGATGAGATCCGTAAGATCATTCAGCGTCCATGCCAGGAATTAACGATCACACAGGAATTGCGCCAGATTGGATTCGATAACTTCCAGACTACAGATGACCATGGGATGCTGATCTATGGTTTGGCACAGGATCAGACTGGCAAAAATTTCTTCAAAGTGAAAAATTCCTGGGGTACTCAAACCAAATATGATGGTATCTGGTATGTTTCAGAAGCATTCGTAGCCTACAAAACAACAAACATCGTAGTACATAAAGATGCGATCCCAAAAGCCATTCGTACGAAGCTGGGAATTTGAGATTGTATGCAATAAAATTCAGGTAGTTAGTAGATCGTTGTTGGTGGAAAATCCACCAAGATTTCTCATAAGCGGAGCGAATCCCTACTAACGACCGGCTATCAAAAAAGAGGCGCCTTCAAGGGAAAGAGGCGCCTCTGTCGTTTATACAAAGATGGACTATAAGGTTAGGGAATTATTTTTTTCGTTTCAACGCATAGCTATAATTGGATACGGGACTCATATGTTCCATGGCCTGATTCAGAACAATCAAACTATCTCCATCCACACAAAGGTAGAGCGAGGAGGTTCCATCCTGTGGGATCAGTTCATAAACAATTTCCTCTTTATCCTCCCGTTTCCGATGTAAGGTTTGCTTTTTCCCTACGATTGTATAGGTATGAGATTCTCCGTAACTATCTTCCAGATAGGTAGTGGAAAGAGAAAAACCCCTTCCTGACTTCTTTCCTGAGCCCAGATGGTAAGGTTATATTCAATCCCCGGCCCGTCCGCCGCAGGTAATAAACCTTCATATTCATATTCGATTACGTCTCCCAGCGTATCTTCATAATGAAGAGAGTCCATTATATTGATCGGAGTAGCATCAAAATTCACTTCTTCCGCATATCCCTCTTCTACCGGAAAAGTAATTTCATCTGTGACATATTTGTTCTTCTTGTTGCATGCCATACAGAAAAGAATAACAATCAGAGGAATGATATATTTTTTCGTCATACTTGTTTTCTTTGGAATTATTGAGCTATAACAACCATTGCCCCACTTTTTGTTTACTGCCGGAGGCTCTTTTATTAAAAAAAGCCTGAAAAGACACACGGTCTTTCCAGGCTTTCCTGTATTTACAAGGTTTTTTAAACTCCTAATGACTTCTTAATACGTTTAATCGCTTCTTTAGCTTCCTCCATGGTTAAAGTCAGGGGTGGCAGAAGACGGATCGTATGGGTTCCGGCTACTCCGGTAAAAACTTTCTCTTCAAACAGCAGTTTATTCCGGACTGCTTTGATGGGTTCTTCAAACTCAACGCCTATCATTAAACCCCGTCCCCGGATCTCTTTGATACCCGGAAGCTTATGTAGTTCATTGATCAGATACTCCCCTACCTTAGCTGCGTTCTCAACCAGTTTTTCCTCTTCCATAATATCCAATACGGCCATTCCGGCAGCACAAGCCAGATGGTTTCCTCCAAAGGTCGTTCCCAGCATGCCGTAGGAAGGTTTAAACATCGGACTGATCAACACTCCCCCCATCGGAAAACCGTTGGCGATCCCTTTCGCTACCGTGATGATATCCGGACGAATACCCGCATATTGATGAGCAAAGAATTTTCCGCTCCGTCCATATCCTGACTGGATCTCATCCAGGATGAGACAAACTTCATACTTCGTACACAGTTCCCGTAGTCCCTGCATAAAATAATCATCCGGGATCTGGATACCACCCACTCCAAGAATGCCTTCTATAATAACAGAAGAAACATCTCCTTTTTTCAGTTCTTCTTCTACTGCGGACAGGTCATTCAGAGGAAGATAAGTCACAGGCATACCTTCATTTACCGGAGCGATAATACTGGGATTATCCGTCACCCGTACAGCAGCAGAAGTCCGTCCGTGAAATGATTTTCTGAAAGAAACCACCCTTCTTTTCCTATTATGAAAAGAAGCCAGTTTCAGTGCATTTTCATTTGCTTCGGCACCTGTATTGATCAGGAACAAAGCATAATCATCATATCCGGACGCCTTTCCTAATTTATCCGCCAGGACCTGTTGTAACGAATTAATCACCGAATTAGAGTAAAATCCCAGCTTATTAACCTGGTCGGTAATAGCGGCCACATATTTGGGATGACTGTGCCCTACCGAGATCACAGCATGTCCACCATACAGGTCCAGGTATTCAGTTCCTTCCGTATCCCAGACGGTACAACCTTTTCCTTTTACGATCTCTATATCAAAAAGGGGATATACATCAAATAGTTTCATCTTTTGTAGTAATTAGTAGTTGGTTACTTTATGAACCCTTAAAATGCCGAAGGCTTCAGATGAAGGCCAACAGTTTCTTCTAAATTGAACAATAAGTTCATATTGTGGACTGCCTGTCCGCTTGCTCCTTTCAGTAAATTATCAATTACAGAAGTGATTAATAATTTATTACCATACTTTTCTAAATGGATCAGACATTTATTGGTGTTCACCACCTGCTTCAGGTCCGGAGCCTTGGGAGTGATAAAAGTAAATGAATGATCATCATAATACTCTTCGTACATACGCCGGATCTCATCCAACTCAACTTTCGTATCCATATAAATAGTAGCAAAGATCCCGCGCGAGAAATTACCACGAACCGGAATAAAGTTGATAGAACTCTGATAGCTGTTCTGCAACTGGGTCAGGCTCTGTGTGATCTCTGCCAGATGCTGATGAGTAAAAGGTTTATAGATGGAGATGTTATCATTTCTCCAGCTAAAATGCGTAGTGGCAGAAGGCTTCACCCCTGCTCCTGTAGATCCGGTGATCGCATGTACATGCAACTCACTATTTAGCATCAGGTTTTTAGCCAGTGGAAGAACTCCTAACTGAATGCAGGTTGCAAAACAACCCGGATTAGCTACATATTTAGATTTACAGATATTCCGCCGGTTCAGTTCCGGTAGTCCGTAAATGAATGTATGCTCTTCGCTTTCCATACGGTAATCCGTAGAGAGGTCAATGATCTTTATGTGATCCGGTATCGTATGGCTATCCATAAACTTTTTAGTATCACCATGCGCCGTACAGAAGAAGATCAGATCTACCTGTTCAAAAGGTAATTCATCCGTAAAGACCAGATCCGTTTCACCATATAATCCGGCATGCACATCGGTAATCTTATTGCCGGCATTACTTGTACTGTTTATAAAAACTATCTCCGCATCCGGGTGATTGATCAATAAACGGATCAGCTCACCTGCCGTATACCCGGCACCACCTATGATTCCTATCCTGATCATTATTTTTGGTTTTTCTTTTCTACGGAATAATAAATTTTCATCTGATTACCCAATATTTTGGTAAAGCCTTTTACATCATCTGCGGTCCAGGCTTTCTGCTCTTCTCCATATACACCGAAGTCACTCTTCATCAGATCATAATCACTTTCTACGCCTACCAATGTATAGGTATAAGGGCGAAGCGTAATGATCACACGGCCTGTTACATTCTTTTGTGAACTTTGCAGGAAGGCTTCCATATCACGCATCACAGGTTCCAGATATTGTGCTTCATGCAGAAACATACCATACCAGTTTCCTAACTGGTCTTTCCAGTATTGCTGCCATTTGGTCAACGTATGTTTTTCCAGCATCTTATGTGCATTGATGATCAATAACGGTCCGGCTGCTTCAAAACCTACACGGCCCTTGATACCAATGATCGTATCTCCAATATGCATATCACGTCCAATCGCCCAGCGGGATCCTAATTCCTCCACCTTACGGATGGCATCTAATTTGTTTTCAAAGATTTCACCGTTCACACCCACGATTTCCCCGTTCTCAAAATCAATGAACATATCCTCTTCTATCTCATCTTCCGCTTCTAATTGGGACGGATAGGCTGCATCCGGCAACGTCTGGTTAGAGTGCAAAGTCTCTTTTCCTCCCACACTGGTTCCCCAAAGCCCTTTGTTGATAGAATATTCCATTTTTACGAAATCAGCCTCATATCCATGTTCTTTCAGATAGTTGATCTCATACTCCCGGCTCAGGTTCATGTCACGGGTCGGTGTGATGATCTCAATCTCCGGAGCCAGGACATCAAAAGTCAGGTCAAAACGTACCTGGTCATTTCCTGCACCTGTACTTCCGTGAGCCACCGCATCCGCTCCGATCTCTTTCGCATAATTGATAATTGCCAAAGCCTGGAAAATACGTTCCGAACTTACGGAAATAGGATAGGTTCCGTTACGCAACACATTGCCGAAGATCATATATTTAATACTCTTCTCGTAATATTCCTTTTCTACATTTAAGGTTACATGCTTAACCGCTCCCAGTTTGTAGGCTCTCTCTTCGATCGCTTTACACTCCTCTTCCGTAAAACCGCCGGTATTGGCTAACGCTGTATAGATCTCAAAATCTTTTTCTTTTGATAAATACATGGCACAGAAAGAGGTATCCAAACCACCACTGAACGCTAAGACTACTTTTCTTTTCATTGCTTATCTATTTTGTTATTTTTTTAATTCCTGAATTTTATGGTCTGTATTTTTTCTCATCGGCCTCCCGTTTGGCACGATGAGGATCCTGCGGATCATACAACATCGCTGTACATATACAATAACGGCGCTCTGTCCGGACCAGTATATCATGATTCACACATCCTTCACATCCCCTCCAGAAGGCTTCATCATCCGTCAGTTCCGCAAAGGTGACCGGAACATATCCCAGCTCCGTATTCATTTTCATAACGGCACTACCGGAAGTCAGACTAAAGATCTTCGCTTTGGGCCACCGGAGACGGGCCAACTGGAAAGAGGCCTCTTTTATACGGGTCGCCAGACCATGTCGCCGGAATTTATCCACGACGATCAGTCCGGAAGTAGCTACATATTGCTTATTCCCCCAGGACTCAATATAGCTGAAGCCGGCAAATTCCTCCCCGGCTAATGCAATAATGGCTTTGCCCTCTTTCATTTTCTGCGCCACATATTCGTGCGAACGCTTGGCAATCCCGGTTCCCCGGACTTTAGCTGCCGCTTCGATCGTTTCCAGAATCGCATCTACATACTTTTCATGGCTATCGTCGGCCACCATTACATCTATTTCACCTTCAAATTCTTTCATTGATCGTTTACTGTTATCAAAATCTTATTGTAAAAACCGGGCCAGCACATCTGCCATACTTTTCCGGTTGGAACCTTCCTGCAGGATCACCAGGATCGTATCATCCCCGGCAATCGTACCCAATATATTCTGCGGTGCCAGTGTATCTATATCGGAAGCAATCCCCATCGCATATCCCGGACGGGTCTTCACTACGGCCAGATTTCCACTGAACTTAATATCCGGATGATACTGGAACTGAGGTTTCTCTGTTTTCACTGCCATCACATGGTCCGGTAGTTTATACACATAGTTATCATTTCCATTATGTACTTTGACGATCTGCAATTGCTTGATGTCTCTTGACAAAGTAGCCTGGGTAATAGAGAAACCATACTCATTCAGTTTGTTGAGCAGTTCTTCCTGATTACCGATCTCCTCCGTCGTAATAATCCGGCAAATGGTATCTAATCGTTCTTTCTTAACACGCATCCTTTGTATATTTATGCAAATTGGCTGCAAATATAACAGATCAGAATGAATAAATATGCACAAAACAGCTGTTTTTTTGGATATTTATTAATATTCTTCTTACTTTTTGGCTTCTATCTGCTTATTTCCCGGAGAAATGATTCCACAGGAGAGACAAAAATGTTAAACTCACCTGTTTTGTAATCCTTTTCACCGGTCAAGTGTTTATTTAATACCCTGAAAGATTCCCAGGCTGTTTTACAGGGTAAAAGTACAAAACCAAACCATTTCCGGAACTATAAAAAATGAGTACGTTAATTTTAGGGGTAGGTAATATGCTCCTCAAAGACAAAGGAGTAGGCATCCATACGGTCTATGAATTAAAAAAAGAGATTCTTCCAAGGAATGTAAAGATCATGGACGGAGAAGCTTACAAACCCAAGCTTTTAAAATGGTCACATCAATACGACCACATTATTATCATTGATGCCACCCTGGATAATAATCCGCCGGGAACCGTACAGCTCATACGCCCCAGATATACCACGAATTTCCCGCTGTTAATGAGTGCTCAGGAAATCCGTTTACGCGATATTATCGAACAGATGTATTTAACCGGATATGAACCAAATATATACCTGATCGTCGTTTCAGCAGCAAGCGTGAATAAAGTGGGTACAGAATTATCTCCCTCTGTTGCATCAGCCGTTCCCCAGGTAGTCAGTCTTGTCAAAAAGATTATTCAGCGTTCTCAAAAAGTACAAATCGTTGAATATTATCTTTAATTTCATGCTGTCTCTTTTAAATAGAATATTCACAAAAGATCGTGTACTGCGGTATTTTGGTGATTTACCAGGACTCTATTTATAAAAGAAACTTAATTGAAAACCAATATTGATAACATTCTATAGATAATAGATACCCCAAAAGCAAAGTAAATATAGTAAAAAGAATTTGAGCATATTTATTTCTCAATTTATAAGCTATATATCCTAATCCCATACCCAAAATATGGATTATATATTCTGGTAATGATACTAAGGTATCATAGAAATAAATAATATGTAAAGGTAAGTTTAATATGGAAACTCCTATAATTCCACAAATTAATATCTGCTCAGGTGAAAGCTGCTGATAAGATTTTCTTAATAAGAAAAATAAAATAAGATAATAAATAACGAAACCCACTAACGATGATAATGGCAAACCGGTCCATGTTAAAATTCTAACATATCCTCCTCGCAACGGCATTAATACAATAGCAACAAGAAAAAATAAAAAAATAACTTTAACAAGCGACCTGTATGGTTTCATATTTACTTTTTTGAAACATGGATAAGAACAAAACCCTGAATACTAATATCCACTCCCGAGTATAAATATAGTAAAATATATCAAAGAAATATACGCCTACATCTTTCCGGAGAAAAAAGAAATTCAAAAAAACAGGAAAAATATTTGCAGTTTGTAAGACATTCTATATATTTGCTGCCGTAATAACAAAAAAAGAGATGAATACAATTTTAGTAAATACATATTGGTGGCGCTTCCTATTACCCTCCCGGTCGTAAGGAACGCAGACTTGTGTATATACAAAATCAAAGATATTTAGTAAAAGGTCTGTCGCACTTGCGGCAGACCTTTTTTCATTCAGCAGGTAGAGTTCAAATAAAAACAAAATAAAAAACAAATGAAAACGTATCAAGTAGACGAAAACGGTTATTATGGAGACTTCGGTGGAGCATACATCCCGGAAATACTTCACGAGTGTGTAACACATTTACAGCATACTTATCTGGACGTCCTACAAAGCGAAAGTTTCAGAGAAGAGTTCAACCAGTTACTTCGTGATTATGTAGGCCGCCCCTCTCCTCTTTACCTGACCCGGCGGTTAAGTGAAAAATACGGATGTAAAATCTATCTCAAACGGGAAGACCTGAATCATACAGGTGCTCACAAGATCAATAATACAATCGGACAGATCCTGCTGGCCCGCCGTTTAGGAAAAACCCGGATCATTGCAGAAACCGGAGCCGGACAACACGGAGTAGCTACAGCAACGGTGTGTGCCCTGATGAATATGGAATGTATCGTATACATGGGTAAAACCGACGTAGAAAGACAGCACCCGAATGTTCAGAAAATGAAAATGTTAGGAGCAAAGGTCGTTCCCGTCACCTCCGGAAATATGACCTTGAAAGATGCAACAAACGATGCGATCCGTGACTGGTGCTGCAATCCTTCGGACACCTACTATATTATCGGATCAACCGTAGGACCACACCCCTATCCGGATATGGTCGCCCGTTTGCAATCGGTGATCAGTGAAGAGATCAAAAAACAGTTGCAGGAAATGGAGGGGCGTGATTATCCGGACTACTTAGTAGCCTGTGTGGGAGGAGGTAGCAATGCAGCCGGAACAATTTACCATTACATAGATGATGAACGGGTGAAGCTGGTTCTGGCAGAAGCCGGAGGAAAAGGAGTGGATTCCGGTATGAGTGCCGCGACCATCCAGTTAGGAAAAAAAGGGATCATTCACGGTGCACGGACCTTAGTCATGCAAAGTGAAGACGGACAGATCGAAGAACCTTACTCTATCTCTGCCGGTCTTGACTATCCGGGAATCGGACCTATCCATGCAAACCTCGCTACCACCAAACGGGCAACGATCCTGTCTGTGGATGATGATGAAGCGTTGAATGCCGCTTTTGAACTCACTCAACTGGAAGGGATCATTCCGGCTCTGGAAAGTTCCCATGCCTTAGGGGTACTGAGCAAGATCGACCTGAAACCGGAAGACGTAGTAGTCCTTACTCTATCCGGACGTGGCGATAAAGATATGGATACCTATATTAATGCTTTCAATAAAAAATAATAGCCCTATGAACTATACATTTAAAACCATAAGCAAAAAAGTCCTGGGAGATCTTCATACTCCTGTAAGCATCTATCTGAAAGTCCGGGATATTTATCCGGAATCCGCCCTACTTGAAAGTTCAGATTTTCATGGGAAAGAGAACAGCCATTCTTATATAGCGCTTTGTCCGTTAGCCAGTATCGGGATTAATAACGGGGAATGTACGGCCACTTTCCCGGATGGAACGACCGAGGTCCATCCCATGACAGAGACTTATAACGTGGCAGATGCCATGACGGCCTTTCTGAAACGTTTCACCATAGAAGGAGAAAACAAAGAGAACTGCGGACTATTTGGATATACGGCATTTGATGCTGTACGCTATTTCGAAAATATTCCTGTGATGGAAGCTCACCATGAAGAGAATGATGCACCGGATATGCTATACATATTATATAAGTATCTATTGGTATTTGATCACTTCAAAAGTGAAATGACATTGGTAGAACTGGTCCGCAACGGGGAAGAAAGCCGCATCCAGGAAATAGAAACCCTTATTGAAAACCGGAACTTTGCTTCCTATAACTTTCAGACTGCCGGAGAAGAAACCTCTCCGATCACGGATGAAGAATACAAAGCGATGGTTCGCCAGGGGATTAAACACTGTCTGCGTGGGGATGTTTTCCAGATCGTACTGAGCCGCCGTTTCGAACAACCTTTCAAAGGGGATGATTTTAAAGTATACCGGGCCCTCCGGAGTGTAAATCCCTCTCCTTACCTTTTCTATTTTGACTTCGGCGGATTCCGCATTTTCGGATCTTCCCCGGAAACACACTGCAAGGTAGAGGACAACCATGCAAGTATTGATCCCATTGCCGGAACAGCTTTCCGCACCGGAAACGTAGCAATGGACAAACAACGCACGGAGGCTTTATTGGCAGATCCGAAAGAAAATGCAGAACATGTGATGTTAGTAGACCTGGCCCGGAATGATCTGAGCCGGAACGCTCATCAGGTGGTAGTTGATTTTTATAAGGAAGTTCAATATTACAGCCACGTGATCCATCTGGTGTCCCGGGTAAGCGGAGATATTGACGAAAACAGTAATCCGGTAAAGACCTATATTGACACCTTCCCGGCAGGCACGTTGAGTGGTGCGCCCAAAGTAAGAGCCATGCAATTGATCACGGACCTTGAAAAACATAACCGGGGTGCCTATGGAGGATGCATCGGTTTTATCGGTCTGAACGGCGATCTGAACCAGGCGATCACCATCCGTTCTTTCGTTAGCCGTGGAAATGTACTCTACTATCAGGCGGGTGCCGGTATCGTTGCCAAAAGTAATGACGAAAGAGAACTACAGGAAGTGAACAATAAGTTGGGAGCCTTGAAAAAAGCGATTGACCTGGCAGAGAAACTAAAAAATTAAAATCAAAAGACAATGAAAATATTATTATTCGATAACTATGATTCTTTCACTTATAACCTGTTACATATCCTGAAAGAATTAGGTGCGGATGTGGAAGTACATCGCAATGATAAGATCTCGTTGGAAGAGATAGACCGTTTTGATAAAATCCTTTTATCCCCCGGTCCCGGCATACCGGAAGAGGCAGGCATCCTGCTACCCTTAATTGAAAAATATGCTCCTACTAAAAGTATTTTAGGTGTTTGTCTGGGAGAACAGGCGATCGGACAGGTATTTGGTGCCCAACTCCTGAATCTGACAGAGGTGCATCACGGGATCTGTTCCGATATCCGGGTAACCGCCAAAGAACCTCTGTTTGAGGATCTGGGAGTTACTTTCCGTGCCGGGCGTTACCATTCGTGGGTAGTCTCCAAAGAAGAATTTCCGGAATGCCTGGAAATTACGGCTGAAGATACGGAAGAGGGACAGATCATGGCGATCCGCCACAAAGAATATGATGTGCGGGGTATTCAGTTCCATCCGGAATCTGTCCTGACTCCGCGAGGAAAAAAGATTATTAAAAACTGGTTAAAAAACTAATCCGATGAAACAGATATTATACAGACTATTTGAACACCAGTACCTGGGAAAAGAGGAAGCCCGTACGATTTTACAGAATATCGCGGAGGGGAAATACAATGACTCACAAATTGCCAGCCTGATCACGGTTTTCCTGATGAGGAATATCTCCGTGGAAGAGCTGACCGGATTCCGGGAGGCCTTGTTGGAAATGAGAGTTCCCGTCAACCTGTCGGAATATAAACCGATTGATATTGTTGGAACCGGCGGAGATGGTAAAAACACCTTTAACATCAGTACGATTGCCTGTTTCATTGTGGCTGGAGCCGGATACCAGGTAGTGAAACATGGGAACTACGGAGCGACCTCCGTCAGTGGCGCAAGCAACGTGATGGAACAGCACGGTGTGAAATTTACGACTGATATCAACCAGTTACGCAGATCCATGGATACTTGTAACATGGCTTATCTGCATGCTCCTTTCTTTAACCCGGCCCTGAAAGCGGTGGCTCCGGTACGGAAGAGTCTGGCAGTCCGGAGTTTCTTCAATATGTTAGGACCTTTGGTCAATCCGGTCATTCCGACCTATCAGTTATTAGGAGTATACAACCTGCCTCTGCTACGTCTCTATAGCTACACATACCAGGAAAGCGGAACCCGCTTTGCAGTAGTGCACAGCTTAGATGGTTTTGATGAGATTTCACTGACCACTGAATTTAAGGTAGCTATGCCGGAAAAAGAAAAACTATACACACCTGAGTTGTTAGGTTTTACCCGTTGTACGGAGGAAGAACTTTCCGGAGGAGAAACTGTGGAAGACGCCGCGTTGATCTTTGATCAGGTGTTGAAAAATCAGGCCACCCAAGCCCAGAAAAACTGTGTGATCGTCAACGCAGCCTTTGCCATCCAGGTGATCTGTCCGGAGAAAAAAATAGAAAGCTGTATAGCAGAAGCACAGGAATCACTGGAAAGTGGTAAAGCATTAGAGATGTTCCATAAATTCATTTCAATCAACTCATGAGTACAAAAGATATTCTACAGGATATAGTTGCCAATAAACGGCAGGAAGTCAAACGGCAGAAAGAAGCGGTAAGTCTGCAAAACATGCTATCCTTCGGAAGTGAACGGCTTGAACGGACACCGGTTTCCATGCGAAACGCATTGGCCGGTTCCCCATCAGGAGTGATCGCGGAATTTAAACGCCGGTCTCCTTCCAAAGGATGGCTGCATCCAAAAGCAAAGGTAGAAGAGGTGGTTCCTTTATACGCGACCGGAGGAGCATCTGCCTGTTCAATCCTGACAGACGGAGACTTTTTCGGCGGATCGCTGGGAGATTTGCAAAGAGCCCGCAAACTGGTGAACATTCCGTTGCTCAGAAAAGATTTTATCATTGATCCCTATCAACTCTATCAGGCCCGCGTGATGGGGGCAGATGCGGTTTTACTGATCGCTGCCTGCCTAACCACAGAAGAATGCCGGGAATTGGCCAGCATAGCTCATAGCCTGAATCTGGAAACACTGTTAGAGATCCATAGTGAAGCAGAACTGGAATATCTGAATCCACATATTGATATGTTAGGAGTGAACAACCGGAATCTGGGAACCTTCCATACAGATATTGAAAACTCTTTCCGGTTAATTGAAAAGATGAAAGAGGCATCTGAAACCACTGGATATAATCCCCTGATGATTTCCGAAAGTGGTATCTCTAACACAGAAGTGGTAAAAAAATTACGCACCAGTGGCTTTCGTGGTTTTTTGATTGGAGAGAACTTCATGAAAACAGAGAATCCGGGTGAAAGCTTAGCTCAATTTATAGGAGAATTAGTATGATCATTAAAGTCTGCGGAATGCGTGACCCGGAGAATATACGGGCATTAAGTAAACTGGATATCCAGTGGATGGGAATGATCTTTTACCCCCCATCCCCCCGCTACCTATTAAAAGAGAAACCTGATAATTTTCCATTCTCTATTCTCCATTCTCCATTAAAAAAAGTGGGTGTCTTTGTGAATGCCACACAGGAAGAGATGATGGAAGCAGCCAGCCGGTTCAGACTGGACTATCTGCAATTACATGGAAACGAATCTCCGGATAGCTGTTACGCGCTACAAAAAAGAGGTTATTCCATTATCAAGGTTTTCTCTGTCGCATCAGCAGCGGATATAGAAAAAACAAAAGAGTATGAAGGAAGAGCAGATTATTTTCTGTTTGATACAAAATGCAGTGAATATGGAGGTTCCGGGAAACAATTTGACTGGTCCGTACTGAATACCTACCAGGGAAATACACCTTTTTTGTTAAGCGGTGGAATCCATCCCGGGAGTGCGGAAGCGATCCGTAATTTTCAGCATCCCAAACTGGCAGGTATTGACCTGAACAGTGGCTTTGAAATTGCTCCGGCCATGAAGGATATCTCCCTTCTTTCTTCTTTTATTCAGGAAATCAAAAAATAAAATAAAGATGAATCGTATACCACAATTATTTAAAACAAAAAAAGACGGGATCTTATCCGTTTACTTCACAGCAGGTTTTCCTCAGTTAGACGATACTATCAGCGTCTTAAAAGCATTAGAGAAAAAAGGAATTGATATGGTGGAGATAGGTATTCCTTTCTCTGACCCGATGGCCGACGGCCCAGTCATCCAGGAGGCATCCACACAAGCATTGAGAAACGGGATGTCATTAAAGAAACTTTTCGAACAATTGAAAGATGTCCGTAAAGAGGTAAAAATCCCTATTATTTTAATGGGATATCTGAATCCCATCATGCAGTTTGGCTTTGAAGACTTCTGCAAAAAATGTGTCGAAGTGGGTGTGGATGGGATGATCATTCCGGATCTTCCATTCGGAGATTATATGTCCGATTTCAAACCTCTGACAGATAAATATGATCTGAGAACCATCATGCTGATCACTCCGGAAACGACAGATGAACGTATCCGGTTGATTGATGACAACACAGACGGATTTATTTATATGGTATCCAGTGCAGCCATTACCGGAACCCAGCAAAGTTTCAATGAGCAGAAACAGGCTTATTTCCGCCGGATCAATGCAATGGGTCTGAAAAATCCCCGCTTAGTCGGATTCGGTATCAGCAACAAAGAGACCTTTGAAGCAGCATCCTCTAATTCATCCGGCGTAATTATCGGGAGCAAGTTCGTGCAACTTCTGAATAGTGAACCCACCCCGGAACAGGCAATAGATCAGTTACTGGAAGCATTGAAACAGTAATGGATCTCTATTCTACAGAAGTGATCGGATCAAAAATCCACTTATTATGTAAGTAGTTGATCGTAGCTTAAAACCCTGACAGAAGTTACAGGTGAAAACCTTGGGATATGGTATCCAGTCGTGGCTGGAAGATTCAAAATAACCCCAAAGGGGTTCCAACAATAGCCCAGGGATGAGCCAAAGGCGATTCCCTGGGTAGGATTCACCACAAGTCAACCCCGCAGTGGGTTGCATCCTGTGTGGCAGGGAAATGAAACCTTTACAAGGTTACAGAATAATGATCCTTAACCCAGGGGCTCGCTTCGCTCAGCCCTGGGCTTTTGATGGAACCCCTTTGGGGTTATTTCTGAATCTGCCGAACCACACTGGGTGCAGATTCCGCGGTTATTCATAGGCAACCTCTGCCGGGGTATCTTAAAGCTCTTTGAGTTTTTCCGGATTGCAACTGGAATCTTATCAACTTTATATTTCGACTTTGGATATCTCTCCTGTTTTTATTTTACTTCCTTATCCTTTTTCCTAACAGCGTCCATTCAAATCAGGGAACTTCACAAACAACTGATCTCATAAAATGTTATTTGATTAAAGCCTGTATGTTGCAGGCTTTAATCAAATTAAATGTATATCCACTATGAAAAAGATCCATTACCTGTTGCTCTTTCTTTTTTCCTGCCTGTACTCCACCGCTATCATGGGCCAGACAGAGCAGACTTATCAACTCAGTACGCATATCCTGGATATAAACAGAGGAATACCAGCAGAAGGGGTCACCATCACATTATTTAAATTAACAGGAGAAAACCAGTCGTTTGAAAAAATAGACTCCGGTGTAACGGATACAAACGGACGAATAGCTAACTTTCTGCCTTCCGGACAACAGAATGAAGGAATATATAAATTGAAATTTGAAACAGCCTCCTATTTTACAGGTCAGCACCTGGCATCCATTTACCCCTATATCGAAGTGATCTTTGAAATAAAAGATTCCGGACATTACCATATTCCCATCACTGTAACAGCCAATGGATACTCCACCTACCGGGGAAGCTGAGTTAAACGAAAGGTATCTTAGGAAAAAGTAGGGAAATAGTTGATTCATACATCTTCCGGATCATGAGTATACCCCCTAAAAAGCAGAAATGGACTGAGCTCACGCTTGGTCCATTCCCTGAGAATTAAAAACTAACCTAATCCATCTGTGTATATACCATAGTCTGTTTTGGTTAACGCTTAACTAATCATAAAAAAAAGTCTTACACCTTTACTCTACTGCAAAGGTCCGGTATATTTATGAGATAAAAATTGACATAAGTCAAAAAATAAATTTTCCCCGTCTTTTTTCATTTTTTCACGTAATTGATCAGGACATTCCCGCCCTGACCCGGCTAAGGGTCTCCTGTGACATCATCAGATAAGATGCAACAAGAGATAGAGGAACTCTTTTAATAAGCTCCGGACGCTCTTTCAACAATCGCTGGTATCTTTCCTGTGCAGTTTCAAAGCGAAAAGAATTGATCTTCTTCTGCGCCTGAATCAACAACTCTTCTATCATCCGGCGATACCATTTCTCTAAATCCGGGCATTCCTCTATAAGAGAAAGGAGCGGAGAGTAGGGAATTCCATACAATACTGTTGGTTCTAAAGCCTCCACATATAAATAAGTAGGTTTCTGACGTAAAAAACTTTCTGTACAAGTAAACAACTCATTCTCTGCTGCAAAATTCGTAGTCACCTCTTTATCATTTTTATAATAGAATTGGCGTATTAACCCCTTTTCTATATATCCGATATATTTACAGGTCTGGCCACTCTTCAGAAAGTATTCATTTTTATTCAGTTCTATACGTATTAGTATGGCGGCAAGTTTTTCAATAGTATCGTCGCTCAAAGGGGCCATCTTCTCAGCCAGCCTTTGGGCAATTACAACCTGTTTATTCATCTAAGTAAGTAAATATCTCAAACAAATATAAGGAGAAACAAGAGTTCCCGATAGAAGAAAAATCAGAATCCGTTCCTATTTGACGATATTTGCAATAATAAAAACAGGTTTGAAACTATTTGTTTCGATAATCGAAACAAGCTACTCTTCAATATCAATAGCAACCGGCCGGCGGCGGGTTGGATTGTAGTCCAGATTCCTTGCTAATTCCGGGGCATTTGCCTGCATCTGTTTCCGGATCGCTTCCCGGATCTCTGTCCGCAGATTAGTCCGTGTCGCATCCAGTTCAGCCTCCCGGGCAGGCTTAAACAGATCTTTATATTTACATTTAGTGATTTTATATTTGAACTTATCCAAGTTTCCGGTAATATCAATTCCCAGTTTAAAAGGTACCGGGGATTTCAGGACGGAAAGATGATAATTAAATGTCATATCTAAGTTATGGGTTCCTCCCACTGCTACCCGGTAGCGATCCATTTCCAGCAGGAAAGGGAATACTTCGATCTTATTATCCCGGATCGTCAGGTCCACAGAAATACTGTCGATCTGGTTCCGTTGTTTATTTTTAAACATCAGTGTTTTGGAGATCTCAGTGAAGGTCTCTCCATCGAGCAGGACCATATCCACCCCGCTCAGATAGCAGGCAGATTGTAAGGAAGGTAAAACTACCGACATGGTGGAATCCAAATCACAACTGGCTGTCATCTGGCAATCCAGTACCCCTTCAAAAGAACGTAACATTGGTAACAGGGTATCAATGGCCGGGAACATACCAATTAACCGGTCTACAACGATATTATCCAGCTCCAGATCAAATCCGGCATTCGCCTCCGTCCGGTCCTTAGCCGTATAGACCATGATCAGATTTCCGTGTCCGATATTAGAACTCAGGTTTAACTTTTTCAGGTTGACACTTTGATTCCGGACCACCACTTCTCCTTCCAGATTTTCCAGATTCAGATCATTGAAATCCATTTTCCGGATATTCGTATGGAAAGTCATATCCAGAAATTTAGGAACGACGAAAAGGGTTTCCGTGGTATCCGTTAATTCTACAGAAGCTGTTTGTAATTCATTCTCTTCCGAATCCATCAGGGTCTCCTCCTCGATATCATTTTCTCCGAATGCCAGTTTCTCCTCTGCATACTGCATACCCCGGTTAACCGCCTGCAGCAACTGGTTACAATCTATATAATCGGAACCCAGACTAAAATTTCCCTCCAACTTTCCTCCACGGAGCATCGCACGGCGCATGTTCTTTACTTCTCCTGTTAACACGAAGTCACTTTTTCCGGCATACAGATGAGCATCTGTGAAGGTCAATCCATTCGTATCAAACTTCACTTTGGACTTCTCAATCCGCATGGGCAGTGGGAACAGGCGACTGAACATACGGGTCTGATCAAAAGAGACACTGCCCCGGACTTCCCAATTTCTCAGGAATCCGCCTGAGCTCTGTGTGGAGTCCCGGTTAGTACGAGACTGCTGTGGAGTTGTATTTCCACGTGTACTACGTACCTGGTTCACCTGTGTCGTGTCATTCCGGAGAGCCCGTTGTCTTTGCTGTTGACGCTGACGCATAGCGTCCCGGTAAGGCAGGGCTTCGATATTAAACATATTATTGGCCATCGTCAACCCGGAACGGATCGGTACATCAAAATATTTCAGGGTATCCACCTTAATAGATGCCCCCAGAACCGGTAACTGTTTGTTGGAATCCGAAGGTTTAATACCTCCCCGCAGAGACCCGTTCTTTGCCGTTACCCAAACAGAATCCGGCATCCGGGTCCGTAAACTTTCAAATGTAATATGTGTTGTCAACGGGATCACTGCTGTTGTATCAATCACCGGAGAGGTTTTAGCCTGCATATCCAGACCACTGATGTGAGTATTGATCTGTCTCTTATACCGCACATTCAAAGTATCGACTTTCAAATAAGCACTTAGCAGGTCTGCATGGGAAAGATAAGAGCTGGTCTGTTTAGCCGAATCCACCATAAAACGGACACCCGCCAGTGAAACTCCTAAACCCACGGGCCGGCTAAAGGCTCTGAGCTTATCAATATTCAGGTGCCCCAATGCTTTTACATGATTATATTTTCCGTCTAAGATATCATCCACCCGGAAAGCCATATAAATATCCGCATCCATTAATCCCTGTAACAGTAAAGTGTCCGGATTCAGGAACTCCTTCGCCAGACGGGTAAAATCCACTTGCCCTTTCAGCGTTGCATCAATAAAAGGAGACCTGAACATATCCGTTACTTTCCCTTTCATAAACAGGGAAGTGTTCAGTCCTTTCAGGATCAGTTTTTCTAATGCCACAAAAGAAGAATCCGGATGCTGTCCATTGAAATGAAGATCCATATCCAGTTCCAGAGATTCGATTCCCTGATCCACCCCCTTCATAAAATAGGAACCATTTTCAATCTTACAACACAGATCAATCGTAGGCATCAGACTGTCTGTCATTATTCCCCTGATACTTCCATCGAGTTGAACGGAACCTGTAGCCATCATTTTCTTACGATCCTGAAAATATTCCTCCGGTACAAAATCCAGCAGTTCATTCATATCATCCGCCTTCAGGGAAGCTTCGATATCAATATCCAGCTGATTGGTTTCAGGCATACGGGAAACACGGCCATCCGCTCTAAAAGGTAATTCGTTGACCAACAGCTCCGCCCCTTCCAGTACAACCGTATGAAATTCATCCGTTAGCTGGATCTTACTCTTCAGGGCCAATGCCAGCTTATTCTTTAAGGTATAGGAAGGACTATCAAACAGAATAGAAGAAGAACGGGTCTCTATATCTATCAAATTATTCTGATCTCTCAAGGCACCACGCAACCGTAAAAAGAAGTCCGACACCTCCGCATATACATCCCCTTGCTGGTCACTGGAAATAAATAAAACAGAAGAGGACTCTGTCTCTATGTCCACAGACCGGCTTTGATCCGCCAACGAACCTTTCAGCCGCAGGGAGAAGCCTTCGACCTCTGTATAAACGCCGGACTGGCGGTCATCATAAATGAAATGGCCTCCTTTCATCCGCAGTCGTTGAAGATCGATAGGAGGCAACGCAGATACACTTTCATTTTCATTGGTTTCCGTATCTTCTTCACTACGATAGATCTCCCAGTTGGCTTTTCCTTCTTCGTTGATATACCAATATAGAGCGAGCTCTTCAATAAAGATACCACTGATGGTTATCTTTTTCTGCCGGAAATAATCGAACGGATTCACAGAAACAACCGCCCGTTTAAAGCTCAGTAACGAATCCACCCCCTGTGGATAAACAGCCAGCGAGTCTGTTGAATCCCGCAGAGCGTGGGAGATCAGGTTCCCGTTTGTCATACGAACTCCCAACCGGGGATACGTTTCCCGGAAAGTCAGCTCGATCTGTTCACATTCCAGTTCACCGATAATATATTTATTCGCTTCCCTCAGGACTAAAGGAGTCAGTTTCTCCGGGGGAAGGATTCCCCATTTCAGGATACAAAAACCAACCGCCGGAATAACAAATATAACAGTGACTAATATACTGATAATAATGATACATATTTTCTTTTTGCTTTTCATATACGTCTGGCTTTAAAACCCATGAGATTGTTACTGCGATATCACTAAGACAAAGTTAAGAAAAAGATATATCGTCCCTTTCGTTTTAATGGTTTTTAATGTCAGACATCTTCTTTTCTGATTACCTAAGCAAGTTCATATCCCCAACGGGGATAATACACTATTTATAAATTGGAAATTTCTTATGAGCAGGAAGAAAATAACTTTTTTCTGACACCTGGTATGTACCTATATCTATTTTGACTGCTATTTATCAAAATCATTGATAGATAGAATTTTAATCAAATTATATTGAAGGTCATATATTTTGATTGTATAATTGTGATGTTGATAAAGTGGCAGAATAATAGGGTCTGCGTTTTTTCTATCAGAGATGATTTTAGTGTATACCGGAATTTCAGGAAGGCATTTCTCTTCCTGATAATAAACTTCCATAATGCCTTCTTCTATATTCTCATTCAAATCATATTCCTGACGGTTATCTATATGGAATAACCAATCCGGATTTTCTCCTCTGTATTGAGTAGGAGGAGTAAAAACAAATAGGTCATTATATGACTGATTAAAAGAATAAGGTTCCCAATCATTATCCATGAAAATTACAGGTTTTGTAATATCATACTCTGTAATCATTTTTTGTACATTTCCGTATGATTAGCTTCATAAAACAGCGTTTGATTGATGGTTAAAGGATCTGTTCCCATTTGTTTGAGATATCCCGCTACTTTCTTTTCTTCCGGCATTTCATTATTGTGAGTGAATCCACAGACTACAAGTATTTTTTCGTCCGGGTACTTATTATTTATATTCAATAAATTAGATGCTGCGATAGAATCTCTTTCCTGTAAATGGGTATCATAACTATGAATATAGTAACCTGTTTGCAGAGCTTCTCTTACTAATTCCGCCATATTGGATTCTTGTAAATAAAATCCTTTTTTCTGGTCCGGACAGTTTTGTTTAGTATAAATTATATCATTGTCAAAACGAAGATCTTCAAAACAAATATGAGTATATCCTATTTTAAACAAGTCTCCCAATAAGGATTTAATAAACACTCTATGTTCAGGATATAAATGAGCCTCATTTATAATCGTAAATGTATGTTTCCCTGCTTCCTGAATAATTACCTCTTTTGCCGGGGAGGCGATAAGAGTTTGAGCCGGAAAGAGGATCATTTCCATCTCTTCATCTTCCTCCCGGTATAAAGAAGCAATCCTGTTTTTTTTCTTTAATTTCTCCACAAGCAGTTAATAGTGTCATATAGGCCTGTGCATAAATATCTTTATATGTAATCCTCTCCGGAGAGACGTTACTCAAAGTTTGTACTCCTATATAAGGAGTTTTATTCATAACCTGGTCTCTGGCAATATTTATAAAAATAAAAGGGTTTTGCTCGTCAGATAGGTTACAGGAATCTTTTCTGATAGATGAAGATGCAAAAAAGTTGAAAATAAATAAGGAACAACCAATAAGGATAGCATTTTTTTTTCATAATAAATAACGATAGGTGAAAGTAAAACCTCCATAAGAAATTTATTGATTGTTTTACTTACTATTAACGAGTGGGCTTTCGCCTTTTATTGAAAGCAAAAATAGTTTTTTCTATATAGTTTTGTCAAAACAATTATCTTTTATCTCCAATTTACTTTTTCTTTTCTTGTTTTTTTGTCGAAGAGACTATCCTAAAGGCCCATCAACTATAAATTCAAAAGCCTTGAATATGACTAACCGCAGGATGTATATCCACTCATGACCAGAAGATTTTAGCAAAGGGGATCTTTGTCTATTAAGTCCTGAAAGGACGGCACATAATAGCCTGGGACGCAAGTCCCAGGTCAGAAAGATACCTATATGGAGTGCTGCTAAGTACGACACAACATATATAAACCCAGAGTTTACATAAAACAGGGTGTACTTACAGCACACCCCAGAGCGAGACATCCCTACCTGGGACTTACGTCCCAGGCTAATATATGCCGTCCCGTCGGGACTTTAAGGGTCCTCCGCATTCCATAAAAATAAAAAAGCGCAGATAGAAAATATCTACCTGCGCTCTCCTTATTAGGATTGAATCATTTATTTATATTCTTTCCAGCTCTTGATCTGGATATCATCGATCGTCAGTGAGCAGAAGGCCTGAATAAAGGCGTCTGCTAGACGGGCATTGGTTAGCAACGGAATATTGAGGTCGATCGCAGCACGACGGATCTTATATCCATTGTCCAACTCTCTGGCAGAAAGGTTCCGGGGAATATTCACCACCATATCGATCTGCTTGTTACGCATCATTTCCAATGCCTGAGGTTGCCCCTCTTCACTGGGCCAGTAAACTAAGGTAGTTTCTATGCCGTTCTCCTCTAAGAAACGCTGTGTTCCTCCGGTAGCAAACAGCTTAAACCCTTTCTTATACAACAGACGTGCCGCATCCAACAGGTCCGCTTTCTGTTTCGGCGTACCGGTTGAAAGCAGGATATTCTTTTCCGGAATCCGGTATCCTACAGACAACATACTGGTCAGGATCGCTTCGGAAGTATCATCTCCGATACAACCTACCTCACCGGTAGAGGCCATATCCACCCCTAACACCGGATCCGCCTTTTGCAGACGGTTGAAAGAGAACTGGGAAGCCTTGATACCTACATAATCCAGGTCAAACACATTCTTATTCGGTTTTTCAACCGGCAGACCTAACATCACTTGCGTAGCCAGTTCAATAAAGTTAATCTTCAATACTTTACTTACGAACGGGAAGCTACGGGAAGCACGCAGGTTACATTCAATCACCTTGATCTCATTCCCTTTTGCCAGGAACTGGATATTGAACGGCCCTGAGATATTTAATTCTTTCGCGATCTTCTTACTGATCCGTTTGATCCGGCGCATGGTCTCGTAATACAATTTCTGAGCCGGGAACTGGATAGTCGCGTCTCCACTGTGTACCCCGGCATATTCAATATGCTCACTGATGGCATACATCACGATCTCTCCGTTCGCAGCGACCGCATCCATTTCCACCTCTTTCGCATTCTCAATGAACTGGCTTACCACCACCGGATGCTTTTTACTAACATTTGCCGCCAGTTTCAGGAACCGTTCCAACTCTTCCTGGTTAGAACAAACATTCATCGCCGCCCCACTCAACACATAACTCGGGCGAACCAAAACCGGATATCCAACCTCTTCTACGAAACTGTTAATATCATCTAAGCTGCTAAGTTCTTTCCACCGGGGTTGGTCCACACCGATCCGGTCTAACATGGCAGAGAACTTGTGACGGTCTTCCGCGTTGTCAATACTTTTAGCCGAGGTTCCTAAAATGTTAATATGCTGTTCATCCAGACGGATCGCCAGGTTATTCGGGATCTGCCCACCGGTAGAAACAATCACACCATGCGGATTTTCCAGTTCCAAAATGTCCATCACCCGTTCAAAGGTCAACTCGTCAAAGTAGAGACGGTCACACATATCATAGTCCGTAGAAACAGTTTCCGGGTTGTAGTTAATCATCACCGAACGATATCCCTCTTTACGGATCGTATTCAACGCCTGCACACCACACCAGTCAAACTCAACCGAGCTACCGATGCGATAAGCCCCTGAACCCAGAACAACGATGGAACGCTTATCCCCTAAGTAATTCACATCATTCTCCGTACCACTATAGGTCAGGTACAGATAGTTGGTTTGGGCAGGATATTCCGCGGCCAGTGTATCAATCTGTTTCACCACCGGAAGAATTCCCCGGACTTTACGTTCCTGTCTCACCACCAGTGAAGCCTTTTCACCATCTGTCATCTCATCCTTAAAGATGGCACGGGCAATCTGGAAGTCTGAGAATCCCTGAATCTTCGCCTGGCGGAACAAGGCATCCGGTATCTGTTTCAATTCATTATATTGTTCCAGTTGTTCAACCGTCCCGATCAAACCATATAACTTTTGAAGGAACCATTTATCGATCTTGGTCAGATCATGGATCTGGTCAATCGTGTAGCCTGCACGGAACGCCTTACTAATCACAAAGACACGGTGGTCTGTCGGTTCACGTAATGCTTTATCAATATCCGCGATCACCAACTCTTTATTTCCGACAAATCCGTGCATTCCCTGACCGATCATACGAAGTCCCTTCTGGATAGCCTCTTCAAAGGTACGGCCGATCGCCATCACCTCTCCGACTGACTTCATACTGGATCCTAATTCACGGTCCACGCCATGGAATTTACCTAAATCCCAACGGGGGATCTTACAAACCACATAGTCTAATGCCGGTTCAAAGAAAGCACTGGTTGTTTTGGTAACAGAGTTTTTCAGATCAAACAATCCATATCCCAATCCTAATTTGGCAGCGACAAAAGCTAACGGATAACCGGTCGCTTTGGAAGCCAGCGCAGAGGAACGGCTCAGACGGGCATTTACTTCAATCACCCGGTAGTCTTCACTCTCCGGATCAAAAGCATACTGCACATTACACTCTCCTACGATCCCGATGTGGCGGATGATCTTAATCGCCAGTTCACGCAGTTTATGGTATTCTGAATTGGTCAGTGTCTGGGAAGGAGCGACAACGATACTTTCCCCGGTATGAATACCCAGCGGGTCAAAGTTCTCCATATTACAAACCGTGATACAGTTGTCAAAACGGTCCCGTACCACCTCATACTCGACCTCTTTCCAGCCTTTCAGACTCTTCTCCACCAATACCTGCGGAGAAAAAGAAAAGGCCTTTTCCGCCAACACATTCAATTCTTCTTCGTTATCACAGAATCCGGATCCCAATCCACCCAGCGCATACGCTGCACGGATGATCACCGGATAACCCAGTTCGGCTGCCGCACGACGGGCATCCACAATATTTTCTACCGCTTCACTCTTGATGGTCTTTACATCAATCTCGTCCAGCTTGCGGACAAACAGTTCACGGTCTTCCGTGTCAATAATGGCCTGTACCGGCGTACCCAGTACCTCCACATTATATTTTTCAAGTACACCACTTTCATACAGAGCCACCCCGCAGTTCAAGGCTGTCTGGCCACCGAAAGCCAGCAGAATTCCTTCGGGACGTTCTTTCTCGATCACCTTTTCCACGAAAAAAGGAGTAACGGGCAGAAAATAAACGGTGTCCGCAACTCCTTCCGAAGTCTGTACTGTTGCAATATTCGGGTTGATAAGTATTGTTTCAATACCTTCTTCCTTGATAGCCTTCAATGCCTGCGAACCGGAATAGTCAAATTCGCCTGCTTCACCGATCTTGAGCGCTCCTGAACCAAGTATCAGGACTTTCTTTATGTTTTCTTTCATTTCTTTCTTCGGGTTAATCGTGCAACAGTTCTACAAATTTGTCAAAAATAAACTCTGTATCGGTTGGTCCGCTGGACGCTTCCGGATGGAATTGAGCAGAGAAGAAAGGCTTCGTTTTATGTTTGATCCCTTCATTGGTTCCATCATTCATATTGATAAACAAGGGTTCCCAGTCTGATCCCAACGTTTCATTATCCACCGCATATCCATGGTTTTGTGAAGTAATAAAACATTTATCCGAACCGACCATCCGGACCGGCTGATTATGGCTCCGGTGTCCATATTTCAACTTAAAGATGGAGGCCCCTCCGGCTTTAGCCAGTAACTGGTTCCCCATACAGATCCCACAGATCGGCTTCTCACCCTGTAAGGCTTTACGGATATTTTGTACCGCCGCATCACAGGTGTCCGGATCACCGGGACCATTGCTAATAAACAGACCATCATATTCCAGGGTCGTGAAATCATAATCCCAGGGTACACGCACAACTTCTACATTCCGGTCCACCAGACAGCGAATAATATTGTGTTTCACTCCACAATCAACCAGGACCACACGCTTTTTACCTGCTCCCGCACCATAGGTATGCACCTTTTTACAAGAGACACGGGCTACCTGGTTCACGGCATTCGGATCACAAAAGTCGATCTCATCCGGATTTTCGAAGTAGATCTTGCCTTTCATACTCCCTTTTTCACGCAGCAATTTCGTCAGGGCACGGGTATCAATTCCATAGATGCCCGGAACCTCTTCGCTTTTCAGCCATTTCCCCAGGCTCTCCACTGCGTTCCAGTGATTGAATTCATGACTGTAATCACTGATGATAATAGCCTCTGCATGGATCTTTTCACTCTCCATAAAGGTAGCAATACCATCTTCCCGGAACGTGCGGGTAGGTACCCCATAGTTTCCGACCAAGGGATAGGTTAGTACGATTAACTGGCCGGCATACGAAGGGTCAGTCAAGCTTTCAGGATACCCTGTCATAGCAGTGCCAAACACGACCTCTCCCGCTACAGGCTTTTCATACCCGAACGAATAGCCGTGGAACACACTGCCATCATCTAAAATTAAAGTTGCTGTTCTGTCTGTTTGCATAAACTATTTAGAAATTGTCAATTGTGAAATATCAATTGTCCATTATTATTCAAATATTCTTCTTCCATAAAATGGATGAACGCCTGGTTCACCAACCGCATGCCACCGGATGTCGGATAATTTCCGGAGAAATACCAGTCTCCCGGATGATCCGGACAGGAAGCATGCAGTCCTTCAAGGGTCTGATAGACTAATTCGACTTTTGCTCTCGTACCTGCCGGAGTCAGCAATTCAGCGATCTTATCCGAGATCTCCTCTGCTGTGAAAGGAGCATAGATCTCTTTCACATAATTCCGGATCTCCTGATCAGCCAGCCCTTCCTGTTTCTTTGCCTTCTGATACGCATCTAAGATGATCGATTCCTGTCCTCTGTCCTGTAACAAGGCAACAGCGGCTTTGAAAGCGATAAATTCATTCATCCGGGACATATCAATCCCGTAATAATCCGGATATCTGACCTGTGGCGAAGAAGAGACGATCACGATCTTTTTCGGTTGCAGCCGGTCCAGTATTTTAATAATACTCTGTTTCAGGGTGGTTCCGCGCACAATACTGTCATCTATTACCACTAAATTATCCTCTCCGGGAATAATACTCCCATACGTAATGTCATAGACATGGGCAGCCAGATCATTCCGGCTGTTCCCTTCGGCGATAAAGGTACGCAATTTTATATCTTTAATCGCAACCTTTTCACAACGAACACGCATAGAAAGTATACGTTCCAGTTCCTCCTCCTGCAACAGATGGTTTTTATCAGCGATCCAATCCTTTTTGATCGTATTGAGATATTCATTCAATCCCTCTTCCATCCCGAAAAAGGCAACTTCCGCCGTATTAGGGATAAAAGAGAACACCGTATTTTTCAAGTCATAATCCACGGATTTCAGGATCGGATGGACTAAGTTTCTGCCTAACGACTTTCTTTCCTGGTAAATATCCACATCACTGCCCCGGGAGAAATAGATACGCTCAAATGAGCAGGCACTCTTTTCCTTTGGTTCCAGGATCTGGGCCAGACGGATCTTTCCATATTTATCCGTCAGGATCGCCTGTCCGGGTTTCAGTTCTTTCACCGTATCCGCCGTCACATTAATCGCTGTCTGGATCACCGGACGTTCGGATGCCAGAACCATCACTTCATCATCGATATAATAGAAAGCCGGACGGATTCCCCACGGGTCACGCATACTGAACATTTCCCCGCTGCCGGTCATCCCGCAGATCACATATCCTCCATCCCAGATAGAGGTACATTCCCGCAGTACATTGGAAAGATCCATGTGGTCTTCAATGTAGTGAGTCACTTCCATCCCTTCCAACCCTTCTTCTTCACAGATCCGGAAATTACGCTCTACCTCCCGGTCTAAACGGTGTCCCATCTGTTCCAGCATAATATAGGATTCCGAATAGACACGCGGATGTTGCCCGATCGAGGTGATCTGGTCAAAAATATCCTGTACGTTCGTTAGATTGAAGTTCCCGCAAATGGTCAGGTTCTTCGCCCGCCAGTTGTTGCGTCTCAGAAACGGATGGACAAAAGAAATACCGGACTTGCCGGTAGTACTATACCGCAGGTGACCCATATATAATTCACCTGCAAAGGGAAGAAATTCTTTAGCAAACTGGGGATCGAGGAGCTTTTCCTTGTCAATGCCCTGGTAATGCTTGTAGACCGAATCAAATATTTCGGTAATCGCACCGGTTCCCATGGCACGTTCTCTGAACATATACTCCTCTCCGGGACTGGCTTCCAGTTTCACACAGGCTAATCCGGCGCCTTCCTGTCCCCGGTTATGTTGCTTTTCCATCAATAAATAGAGTTTGTTCAAACCGTACATCCAGGTACCATACTTCTCATGATAATACTCCAGGGGTTTTAACAGCCGGATCATGGCGACCCCGCACTCATGTTTCAGTTCTTCCATTGATTTTATAGTCTAATTCCTAAACTCCCGCAAAGATAGGAATTTTATATTACACAATGTCAGTTTCAAACTAAAAGAATTGACAATTTAATGGAATTAATCACAAATAAAATCAGAAGGTTAATTTTTATATAAATTTAAAACCAAATAGATACACTTTAAGATCATACTTTCCCGGCGGTGTATACGTTTCAAATTAATACTTTGACAGGGGGAAGGGGCAACAAATTAAAAGTAAGCCCGGATTTTTGTCCGTTTATCTGTATGGTAAAGCCGGGATAGTAACCGGTCCATACAAACATATAAAAAGCCGATCAGTAAAAATACTAATGTCAATTTCCCGGCGTTCATCAGCACCTGTTCCCAGCCATATTGATCGATATTGATAAATCCATACGGATACCGGCTTTGCGTACCGGGAATATTCCCCCGGAAGTGAGCCCGGACAATAGCAAAAACAAAATAGACATAGGGAATGACAAGCCATAAAAAAGGGTCATAGATCTTCCACCTTCCCTTTTTATCAAACAGGATCCAATCTAAGATCACCATCCCGGGAACGACATAATGGACCAGTATATTACCGGTAGAATAAACTATCGCTGCGTTACCCATGGAGAACTGGACAGGAACCAGAATAAAATGATAGATCAACATCGTCACCGTAATACAAAATGTAATCGCTCCTTTCAAACGGGGCGCCGGAGTATAGACTCTCCCTGTTTCTTCTCCTTCCCGGAGATTTTTATAAAACGACCAGGCAAAATAGAGCAGGCAAAGAATATTACTCTGAATAGTATAATAATCCAGCACATGCCATTGGATGGTACCCTGCGGAAGACCGGAGTTCAGATACAATCCCCACAGACAAAGAAAAAGAAACAACACTTTATAAGCAAGAAAAACGAAACGGTTTTGGAGATACATAAGGCAACATTCTATATTTAGATATACTATATAACTAAAGAAAGTTTCCGGAGGTTTACTATTTCACTTCAATTTAACAACCTCTTGTTCCGATTTAAAAAACATACGGTCATTCAAAAATATTCTTTATATTCGTGCAATGAAAAACATCAGTTTCAGCGATATATATAGTAAATACTACAAAAACTCTTTCTTATTCGTCAAATCATATGTCCAAAATGATATGGCCGCAGAAGATATTGTGTCTGAATCGCTGATCAGTTTATGGCAAACCAATAAAAATGAGCCGGTTGAATCGCCCCGGGCATTTCTCCTGACTATTCTCAGAAACAATTCCCTGAATTATCTCAAACATCAGGAGAGAAAACAGATGGCCATGGAAAATATTTCCTCTTCTATGAACAGGGATCTTTACTATCGCATTACCTCCTTAGAAGCCTGTGACCCGAAAGAAATATTCTCTGCTGAGATTACTGAAATTGTAGAAAGAACGCTGCAGTTTTTACCACAGCAAACCCGTCGTATTTTTGAAATGAGCCGTTATGAAAATCGATCCGTAAAGGAGATCGCAGAAGAACTACAGATGTCTCCCAAAAGCGTAGAATACCATATCACCAAATCGCTGAAAGTACTCCGCGTAGCCCTGAAAGAATATCTGCCTCTCTTCTATTTACTATTCGGCGCTTAAATTTTCTATACTACATGAAATTTCTTTATTTCATCTCTCATCTCTCATAATAGCCCTTACAGCCCTTTCCCAGAGCGGAATCCGCATATTAGAGATACTATTTTTTGATCTCTAATCATCTCTCATATATATTTCCTCACTTTCCGGAAACTATGTAAAAACACCTTGCCAAAATCTGAAATGTAACGAATCATACATCATATATTATCCACAACAAAGACCTCTCCCTGTAGTAAACCAGTTCTGTTCTCCAACAAACCCTGTTCCCCACGCAGACGGGGATCGCAAAGGCAGAGCCGGTCTCCTTTTTACAGATAAAACTGTCAGTTCTTCTGCGATCTCCGCCTGCGAGGCTGTGTAAAAACTAAAATCATTCTTTGACAAAGTTACAAATCGTAAGCCCGTAGGGCTTGAATGTGAATCGCAGATCGGCCTTAGCCAATAACCCCGGGTGAAACCCGGGGCAAACAGCTCCCGAGTTACTAAGAACCCTGAAAGGGTTCAACCCCTTCAGGGTTGTTGTGGAGAGAGTTTTCACCTACCCCGGGTTTCACCCGGGGTTATTCACATTTTACCCCTATTGGGGTAAGTACTTAAGAATTGTAACTTTTTCGATTTTAGAATTTAGTTTTTACACAGCCTCCTGCGCGGGGAACACGTCACTATTCCTTTTTTAGGGAATGTGGAATTAGAATCTTACAGAAGTGCTCATCATACACACAAACAGGGCATGCCTTTTCGACTAACGTAAAAAATAGGGATGGACTATTCAAAGAAAAGATCCTTTTCTCTATATAAGTTTTTGGAAAGGTCCTGTTCTTTTTTCGTCTTCCACGTGAAAGGCGTATGACTTTCACGTGAGAGTCATATAACTTCCGCATGGAAGACACATGACTCCCGAACAGGAGACGACGTTTTTATGCTGATTAATGAAAAAATTACTGCCGTTGCTTTTGACTTTTTTCCCGGGAAAGGAAAAATTTCAGGGCCTTGCTTATCTGCCGGATAATGAGAGATGAGAGATCATTAGAGATCGAAAAATAGCATCTCTAATATGCGGATTCCGCTCTGGGAGAGGGCTGAAAGAGCTATTATTAGAGATGAGAGATGAAATAAAGAAATTTTATGTATTAGAGAGAGGCTAAGCGCTGAATAGTAAATAGAATACTCCATTTGCGGTATTTTTCACAACTCTGACAAAACCTACCTTTGCTACACAAAAAGGAATGATTCTTTATCATTGTTTTTACATAGGTATTGCTTTAACTAATTATAAAAAACAAGGGTAGATACGCACCCGTCAGGATGATTGAAAGGTAGTAATCTCAAAAATATTAAAGGATGTTTTTAGGGATATCCGGGTTTGTGTTGTCTATATAGAACAACCGGACAAACCGGAGAAAAGAAATAGAATCCATGGATAAAATAATTCTGCAAAAATATATTGAAGGAAATGCTTCTCAGGAAGAGATCAAACGGGTGACTGAGTGGCTGGATAGGGATGATGACCATGTACGTGAATTTATGGCACTGCATAAACTATATGATATCTCCCTCTTCAACCTGCCTCCGGTTGCATCAGGAAGAAGGATAGGAAAAGATCCTTTTCATTTCCGGAAGATTATGTATGAGTTGGTTAAAATCGCAGCTATCTTTCTTTTGGCAGGTACCAGCCTCTATGTTCTTTCCAACCGGGAAAAAGGAAAGGTGGCTCCGGCCTACCAAACCTTGTATGTGCCTACCGGGCAACGGGCCGAACTGGTCCTTCCGGACAGTACCCACATCTGGCTGAATGCCCGTAGCCGGCTGACTTATCCGGTGCAGTTTGGCAGCAAAAGCCGGGAGATCTTTCTGGATGGGGAAGCCTATCTGAAAGTAAGCCACGATAAGAATCTACCGTTTATTGTCAACACGGAACAACTCAGTATCGAAGTGTTGGGCACGGAATTCAATGTAAGTGCCTATTCAAATACCACACATGCAGAAGTTTCCCTACTGACAGGAAGCATCCGCCTGACCTCTTCCTTAGTTCCGGAAAGTTACCTGATGCAAAGAGGAGAGACTGTCAAACTGGAGAATGGGCATTTTATACCTGCTTTGACCCCGGATGCTGATTATTTCAAATGGAAGGATGGGCTACTCTGTTTTAATAATGAGCCGGTAGAACAGATGCTCAGGAAATTGGAATTGTATTATGATGTCCACATAGATAATCAAAACCGGGCACTGGAGCAAATCCGGTATACCGGAAAATTCCGGACCAAAGACGGAATTGAACAGGTATTGAAAGTATTACAAATTGAACAGAAGTTCACTTACACCAGAGATCATGAATTAAATCTGATAACTATTAAATAGATCGCCTATGTAACAAAACGGAAACAAAAAAGACCGGTTCATGCGGCAACATAAACCGGTCCGGAGTCAGTAAACTGACCTGATTTTATTCTCACAAGTCGAACTTAAAGAACTATACAAAGTTATGAAAAAAAACGAGCCAAGGATTCGTACGCCCTTTTATTATCCGAATTTAAACGAACTTACCGAGTGATGAAACTAACCCTCTTCTTTTTACTTGTATGCATTTCCGGGCTGTTCGCTTCCGATGCGAATTCCCAGATTGCCCGGGTGAACATTCATGCCGACAACACACAGGCCAGAGAGATCATCCGGCAGATTGAAGAACAGACAGAGTACCTCTTTGTCTATAATCACGAATATGTGGACCTGAGCCGGAAGGCAACCATGCAGAAGACACATACCCCTGTAGCAGAAGTTCTCGCAGAACTATTCGAAGACTCCGACGTGATCTACGCCATGGAGGGAAACAATATTTTATTAATGAAAAGAAATGACCGGAATGAAAAAAGCCAGGATAACCGGAAGGTAACCGGAGTCGTACGGGACATCCACGGGGACCCGCTGATCGGTGTCAGCGTAGCGGTGCAGGGCACGACTTCCGGTACGATTACAGACATTGACGGAAACTATTCACTGGAACTTCCGGGAGAAAACAGCATTCTGACCTTTTCTTTTATCGGGTTTAACACCAAAGAAGAACGGGTGGGGAACCGTCAACGGATTGATATCACCTTAGAAGAAAATGTGCTGGCAATTGAGGAGGTGGTCGTTGTCGGCTACGGTACCCAGAAAAAGGTCAACCTGACCGGGTCCGTCTCTTCCGTGGTATTTGACCAGGAAATGGATAACCGCCCGATCACCAATGCCTCCCAGGCGCTTTCCGGGAAAGTCACCGGATTGTGGGTCAGCCAGAATTCCGGGAAACCGGGTGAAGACGGGGCACAGTTACGTGTACGTGGCTGGGGAACCATAGGAGATAATACCGATCCGTTAGTTATCATTGACGGTGTCGAAGGAGAATTCAGCCAGATCAATCCGAATGATATCGAAAGCATTACCATTTTGAAAGATGCGGCAAGCGCGGCGATCTACGGGTCGAAGGCAGCCAACGGTGTCGTGCTTATTACTACCAAAATGGGGGCTAACAATGAAAAGTTCCAGGTAAATCTTAATTCCTATATGGGTGTCCAGTCCTTAGGCAGACGGTTTAACCTGATTACGAACAGTGCGGAAAATATGGAGTTGATTAATAAAGCACTTACCAATGATGGTTCTTCTCCGCTGTTCCCGGATCAAATGATTTCTACTTTCCGTCAGGGTGGGGATAAATACAAATATCCGAACACGGACTGGTTTAAAGAGGTTTACAACACAGCCATTATTCATGAGCATAACCTTTCTGTCCGGGGTGGTACACAAAAGAGTACTTCTTTTCTCTCTTTTAACTATCTGGGGCACGATGGGATGATACCCAACACCAGTTCTGAGAGATATAGCATCCGGGCCAATCTTGATTATAATATGAACAGTTGGCTGAAAATAGGCGGACGGCTCAATTACATGCGCCGCACCGAAACCGAACCCTATTCGATGGACCGCGTGTTTGAAATCATGCGGGGTACTTCTTCCTTTACCGCACCTTATACACGGGACGGACAATTTGGTTCCGTAGAAACAATCGATGAGAACGGAGTATTATTGTATGATAACCGGAATCCGTTAATTGATGCGGCAAACGGACACCATAAACGAACATCCGATTATGTCACTGTGAACGCATTTGCAGACGTTACCTTCATGCCAGAACTGGTGCTGAGAACGACTCTTTCCTCCTCCGGGAAGTGGGTAATGGCAGACAAGTACAATGAAAATGTCTATGGATATACGGACAGTGGTATTGAAACAATCACGAAGAATCTGAACCGGGAAGGTTTGGATATGAGCCGGAAACAGGAGACAATTACACAAAACACGATGCACTCCACCCTGAATTATAATAAAAAAATCAGTAATAATCACACGATTGGAGTAACCACCGGTATTCAACTGGAAGATTATAATTATAAATGGGTGTATGCACGCCGCAGTGATGCTCCCAAACAGGGGCTGACCCAGGTAGATGCAGGAACAGGTGGTATTCAGGGAGAAGGAAACATGGAAGGGTTACGGATGTTTTCCTACTTTGGAAGAATCAACTATTCGTTTGCTGATAAATATCTATTAGAAGCTAATTTCCGTGCAGATGCTTCTTCCCGGTTCAAAAAAGAGAATCGTTGGGGCTATTTCCCCGGCTTCTCTGCCGGCTGGCGTGTAGCGGAAGAAGATTTCATGAAAGATCTGGATATTTTCTCGAATCTTAAACTCCGTGCTTCCTGGGGACAATTGGGAAACCAGAACATCAAAGGGTACTGGCCTTACCTGACAGTGATTAATCAAAGTAATGAGTTAAGCTACAATTATGGGGGAAGTTTCGCACCGGGAGCTGCGATAAAAGAGCTTGTAGATGAAGACATTACCTGGGAAACAACTACTACACTGGATATTGGTCTGGATATCGGTTTATTAGATAACAGCCTGACGATTGAGGCTGATTACTTCAGGAAAGTAACTTCCGATATCTTAGTACAGTTACCGATTCCGTTAATGCTTGGAGATGTGAAAGCACCTTATGAAAATGTAGGAAAAATGCTGAACCGGGGAATCGAATTGGGTATTAACTACGATAACCAGGTAAACAGTAAAGACCGGTTAGGCTACAGTGTGGGAGTGAACATGACGCAACTGCATAATGAGATAACCAAATTCCAGGGAGGTAAATCCCCGGACCAGTTATACCTGCTTCGTGAGGGCTATTCTTTCAAAACCCTCTATGGTTATAAAGCGGTGGGTATCTATCAGACCGATGAAGAAGCGGCGGCCCATATGCATTCGAACAGTTATGTTCCTAAAGCAGGAAACCTGAAATTTGAAGACGTAAACGGGGACGGTAAATTAGGGTATGAGGACAAGCAGGAAATCGGTAATACCATTCCTAAATTTACCTATGGGATTACAGCCAACCTGAGATATAAAAACTTTGACCTTAGTTTACTCTTTCAGGGGGTAGCTAATTTCAATGTGTACACACAAAATGACTATACACGCATGTCGTATGAATATCTGAACATTACAGAAAAATGGAAGGATGCCTGGAGTCCGGAAAATACCGGATCGAAGATTCCCAGCCTGAAATTTGATAATTCATGGGATCAGTCGGAATCTTCTTTCTGGGTACACAGGGGAGATTTCCTGAAACTAAAAAATCTTCAGTTAGGCTATTTATTACCTAATCATTTAGTTTCCCGTCTGAAAATGGAAAAGATCTATGTCTATGCCAACGCACAAAATGTCTTCACCCTGATGATGTTTAAGGGGTATGAAGGTCTGGATCCTGAACGTAATACATTCGATAACGGTGAGTGGTTTTACGCGACTCCACGAATTTTCTCTTTTGGTATTAATCTTAATTTCTAATTCCTATGAAACAGTTTAAAAACATACATTACAGCTTTCTTCTTATTTTACTGATCGCATTCAGTAGTTGTGATGATTTTCTGAACTTCCTGCCGGAAGACAAGATCACTTCCGCCAGTTTTCCGGAAAATGAAGAAGATATTAAGCTCTTATTAAACGGAGTCTACGGGCAATTAAGGGAAACCGATGTTTATAACCAGGGCTTCTATGGTTTTGGCATATTGGACGGGGCAACCCCCAATGCTTACAACTGGGGGAACGGCCCTATCGCCAAGGCCGGTAACAGATCACTCTCTTCGGGTGACGGGGACATGCTCACCTTCCGCTGGAAAAAAGGGTATACGATCATCGCCAACGCAAATAATTTGCTGAAAGAGATTGAAAAGATAGAATTACCTGCGGAGGCAAAGAACTTATATATAGGTGAAGCCCATTTCCTGAGAGGATTAGCCTACTCCGTATTAGTTGAATCATACGGGGGAGTCCCTTTGATCCTGGAAGCTATTTCTACGGAAGAGGCCCGGACGATTTCCCGGGCTTCGGCTGAAGAGACCTGGAAACAGGTACATGACGATTATGATATGGCGATCGCCCGGCTGAAACCTACTGCTCCGGAAGTAGGCCGGGCCACGTTAGGGGCGGCCTATGGGATGAAAATGCGGGCTTATCTCTATCAAGGCAAATACGAAGAAGTGTTGCAGATGGTTGAAAAGATTGACGAGTTAGGGATCTATGGGCTTTTCCATAGTTATGAAGGATTGTTCGCCGCAGAAAATGAGAATAATAAAGAGGTCCTGTTTGATATCCAGTACATGGAAGGAGAAAACAGCCAGGGGTCTTTTATCGATCAATATTGCGGTACCGGAACCGGTAGCTGGACCCGAGGCTCACGATATGTGCCGACAGATGACTTAGTCAACGCCTATGAAACGGTGGACGGCTCACCGGTAGACCCGGAGAATCCGTATGAGAACAGAGATCCCCGGTTAGGATTCACGGTTGTGGTTCCCGGTTCTTTCATTTTAGACCATCAATTTCCGAACCATATCTATCCGGGAGGAGCTTTCAACCATGCCGGTAACCGTCTGAAACATCTGAGTACCCGGAAATACCGTGTACAGCATGAGAGTGAATTACCTGTCGCCGGACAATCCTACATTAATAATATCGTGATCCGGTATGCAGACGTCCTTCTTTCCAAAGCCGAAGCGATCATTGAAACCGGAGGGAATGTAGATGAAGCCATCGCTTTGATCAACCGTATCCGGACCGAACGGGACGACGTAAAGATCACGCTATTGCCTATGGGATTATCCCGGGAAGAGGCCCGGCAAAAACTGCGTCATGAACGCCGCATTGAATTTGCCCTGGAAGGATTATACTGGATGGATATCCGCCGCTGGAATATCGGTAAAGATATTTACCCGGTACACATTTATGACCACAACGGAGATATCATAGAAACCAAATTCCCCAACGGATATCCGGAATATTACAACCTGTTACCTATTCCGGACAGTGAACGTTCCCTGAATGAAAACCTGACCCAGAATCCGGGTTGGTAAACTGTACGGATCATGGAAGAGGGGTCGGTAGAAACCATAGAGGGTCCCTCTTCCATCCGTGATAATCCATAAAAAACATTTGGTATGAAAAATAACATAACCACGTATGGGATAGGTTATCTACCGCTGGCACTCTTAGCTCTCGGAGGGTGTAGTGAGCAACCTGCCACACCTACCCCACCGAATGTCATTCTTGTTTTTATCGATGATTTCGGATATGGAGACCTGACGTGTTACGGAAATACACTCCATCGCACACCCCACCTCAGCCAGATGGCGGAAGAGGGGATCCGGATGACTGATTTTTATGTGGCATCCAGTGTGAGCACCCCTTCCCGGGCAGCATTGCTGACAGGCTGTTACCCACGGCGAATCTCTATGCATGTGAATGCCGATCCGGCCCCCCTCATGTCTACGGGACGACAGGTTTTATTTCCTGTTTCCCACAAAGGGTTAAACCCGTCTGAAATCACGATTGCAGAGTTACTGAAAGAGCAGGGCTATGCGACTGCCTGTATCGGGAAATGGCATCTGGGTGACCAGTTACCTTTTCTGCCTACCCGGCAGGGGTTCGATTATTATTACGGGATCCCTTATAGTAATGATATGGACCGTGACTATTGCCCGTTACCGATCATGGAAAATGAAGAAGTGATCTTAGCACCTGTAAGTCATGATTCTTTAACCTTCCGGTATACAAAGAAAACCCTTGAGTTTATCCGGAAAAATAAAGAACAACCATTTTTTATTTATCTTGCGCATAATATGACCCACAATCCCTTAGATGCTTCTCCCGGTTTCAAAGGGAAGTCCCGGAACGGGATCTATGGAGATGCGACAGAGGAATTGGACTGGTCTATGGGAGAGATCTTTGCAACTTTGCGGGAAGAGGGCTTAGATGAAAACACCTGGGTGATCTTCACCAGTGACAATGGAGCGGACGAACGGTTCGGAGGAAGTAATTTTCCCCTGCGCGGACAAAAAGGGACTACCTATGAAGGTGGTTTCCGGGTACCCTGCCTCATGCGCTGGCCGGCAGGAATTCCGGGCGGACAGGTGACAGAGGCGGTTGTTACAGCGATGGATCTCCTACCGACAATCGCTTATTATTGCGGAGCAGAGATCCCACAGGACCGGATCATAGATGGCCATTCTGTTGCCGGGTTACTGGAGGGTAAGCAACTGCAATCTCCTACGGAGGTCTTCTATTACTACCAGAAACAACAACTTCAGGCGATCCGGTGGGGTGACTGGAAATATCATCTGCAATTAGACGAACGAATCATCGGGCCTCATTTCCCGGATACAGAATCAGGAGAGGAACGGTTATATAACTTACAGGAGGATATCAGTGAAACGGTGAATCTCCTTGAACAATATCCCGATATAGTGGCTCATTTCCAGAGGCTTGTACGGGAAGTACGGGAAGATATGGGGGACTGGGAATTCGAGGGAAAGAATATTCGTCCGGCAGGGATCATTGACGAACCGTTTCCCCGGTTATTAAACAATTAAAATGACTATATGATATGAAACATGTAAAAACATTTACGATGGCTTCGGCTGCTTTGCTGGCAAATGGGATAGGTTCCCATGCAGTGACCGAAGCAAACAGCCGGCCCAACTTTGTTATTATTTTCTGTGATGACCTGGGCTATGGAGATGTAGGTTGTTATGGGAATCCAACCATCCATACGCCTCATATTGATCAAATGGCCAGTGAGGGTATGAAACTGACCCAGTTCTATGTAGGGGCAGCGATCTCCACACCGAGCCGGAGTTCCCTGATGACCGGCAGACTTCCCGTCCGTAACGGGATGTACGGAGACCGGGCTGGCGTACTTTTCCCAAACTCTAAATCGGGTTTGGGACAGGATGAAATTACAATTGCCAAAGTATTGAAAGAAAACGGATATGCCACCGGATGTGTAGGGAAATGGCATTTAGGGGCTTTCTCTCCTTACCTTCCTACGGATCACGGATTTGATGAATATTTCGGGATTCCCTATTCCAACGATATGAGTCCGGCACAGAATAAAGGGCGGCATGCCCAAAACTTTCCGCCTACCCCCCCCTTATACTGGGAGACCAACAGATCGAATCTGAACCGGACCAGGGAGAACTGACACGGCGGTATACGGAACATGCGGTTGATTTCATCCGGAAAAATAAGGATGAATCCTTTTTCCTCTATTTTGCTCATACCTTTCCCCACATTCCTTTATACACAAATGCCCGCTTTGAAGGAACCAGTAAGCGGGGACTGTATGGAGACGTGGTAGAGGAAATTGACTGGAGCGTAGGGGAAATCCTCCGGACACTCCGGGAAAACGGACTCGACGAAAACACCTTCGTAATCTTTACCAGTGACAACGGCCCCTGGCTGACGGAATTTGAAGACGGAGGTTCAGCCGGTCCGCTGAAAGACGGAAAAGGAACCTGGTGGGAAGGCGGTTTCCGGGTACCGGCAATCGTTCGTATGCCGGGTAAGGTGAAGCCTTCTATCCAGAATGATATAGTGGCCTCCATGGACTTGTTCCCTACTTTCCTGCACATGGCCGGTATCCCCACTCCACAAGGTGTTGTATTAGACGGTGTGGATCAATCCTCTTTCTTCTTTGAAGAAGCAGGTTCTGCCCGGGACGAAATGTTCTATTGGTGGGGTAGCGAACTGATGGCTGTACGGAAAGGACCGTGGAAATACTATTTTAAAACCATCAAAGACCAGTATCTCCCCACAGTTCAGATAGAAACACCGGAAACTCCTTTATTATACAATCTGGAAACAGACATTTCCGAAAAGTTCAATAAAGCCAACGCTCATCCGGAGATCGTCCGGCAACTGATGGATCTGGCGGAAGAACACAAACGTAACATGGTGATCAAACCCTCCGTTTGCGACCAGATCTGATGGAATCCTCTTTTGGGAAACTATGTAGACTAAACTGTAAAACCAAAAAAGTTACGAATCGTAAGCTCAAAGGACTTGAATATGAATCACAGATCAGCCTTAGCCAATAACCCGGGGTGTAACCCTGGCATGTTCGGAAGATTTTTTATATCTGCCACAGGTAGAAAATCAACATGATGGACGTGAGGATTTACAATCCGAACCTCTCCGGGTATCAGGATCTCCGGATCCGGAACCGTAGGTCGGCCTTAGCCAATCTACCAAATACCCATTAGGATAGAACAAAAGGTATGGAAGGCGGATCCGGAGATCCTCATATCCAGCAGGCGGGGATTACAAATCCCCTTCGACCCAAATACCCTGAATGGGGTGGCATGTGAATAACCCCCGGTGTAACCTTGGCATGTTCGGAAGATTTGGCGAAGGGTGATCTTGATCTCGTAAGTCCTG